>Ga0153926_100106_pt1 | contig 17596 bp, 25 predicted proteins | sample TSNJ010MetaG_FD_104716 | JGI IMG/M metagenome (GOLD analysis project Ga0153926, IMG submission 104716) | Attine ant fungus gardens microbial communities from New Jersey, USA - TSNJ010 MetaG | ecosystem: Host-associated > Fungi > Mycelium > Unclassified | place: USA: New Jersey, Wharton State...
CCCTAACCCTAACCCTAACCCTAACCTAACCTAACCCTAACCCTAACCCCTAACCCTAACCCTAACCTAACCCTAACCCTAACCTAACCTAACCCTAACCTAACCCTAACCCTAACCCTGATCGGGGGCGTGAGAGCGTGGCTAAGCGTAAAAGAAGAGCTGATACAGAGGGGCTATGTAGTCAGTTTTGTGGCCAGGATGTTGAGGCAATTTAAGACCTGTATGGGTGCGGTATAGCCTACTGCAAGAAAAGTTAATACCGGCTTGCAGAAAATAAACGGCTATCGTCATTAGGACAGGAAGCCTGAGTTAGCACTGTCAACATCGGATTTTCTCAACATAACAATGGCAGCCATTCCCTGAGCATTGTGGAGATGCTGTGCATGCATGCAGGTAGTGATCTGTATTAATAAAGCTCATTCAATCCTCATTGATGAAAAGCCATCAGCCCAGTCTCGCCATCTCAACAGACACCAATTGATGTCGGTGAAGATATGGCAATGGCATAGATTGAGGTTCCGGTAAGTTTATGGTCGGGATTTAATAGCAAACAGACTCAGACATTAGCATAACCATTTGGAATGAATGAGGTTTCCACCACAATTTTAATACTAGCTGTTTTGATCCATTCATAGATTGGAATTATCATGAGTGCAGCTCAGCGAACTGCCCTGATCTGTACTAAACTGAAATTGAGAAAGAGCAAGGGAATATGGATCTGATCGAGGTCTCTGAGCTCTCCAAGATTATTGAGTGAGCTATATATTGAGCCAGAAGTTGACTGTGCCAGTATGCATTTTGCCTGCTGATCAATTCTTCGTTATCTCTCCTACTGAACGTCGAGATTGAGGGCTATTTCCACAGCCTAAAAGAGTATTTGTACCCGAGACCTAGTGGCATGGAGTGGCTCAATCATCACCCAATCAATAGCACAATCCTGCACTTCAACCTCATGCGAATCCGTTCAAAACCAACAATTCACATCCAGTTCAACACTTTTGAACATTGGCATCGTATGCTTGCATCAATGGCAACCTGATATTCAAGTCTTCACCAGGCTGGGCACCATCTGAGTCAGTTCAGTGTCCTTAGGGTTAGGGTTAGGGTTGCTTTAAGTAAATCTCTAAGACATTGATCAACAGCATCAATAGTATACTTGTACTATATAGGAACCTCATCCCATATGATAATTGCAGTCTCTTGAATAACCTGGAATATATAGCCATTATACTTGAGACCAGTTATAGAGTCTTCATATACAGGAATAGGGATTTTAAAGCATAAGTGAGATGTTCTTCCTCTATCCAACAATAAAGTATCAATTCCAGATAATACTACATATAATGCTACCTTTTTTCTTCTTTTGACTTCAGCAGCAATAGTGTTACAGACAAATGTCTTTCCACAACCACCAGTAGTATGGATAAAGAAGAGATAACCATAGTTATTGGTGACAGACTCCAGAACAGTATCAAAGACAATAGCTTATTCAGAGTTAAAGATTGTCCATTGCTCATTCACTAAAGTTGCCATTTCACTGATATCATATTGTTCAGCTTGTAAAAGAGGGTTGTGTATCCTATAGCCCTACTCTTGTTGCAAAAGAAGCATAGGTGGAAAATCAGCAAGACTTCTTTCTATTCTTACTAATATTCTGTTAAGGTCCCAAAGGCCATAATCACAAATGTTGTTTTCTAGTATATCTTGATCAATTTGGTAGTGTAAGGGCAACCAGAGTGGAGAGACTCCAGGAGATTCCTTAGTATATAAATAAGTCCAGAGTATGTTACAACTCACCTCTAGGAGATTTCTCAGAGAATAGAGAGTGGGAGCATGATATAGAAGATATACTTAGCCCATAGATACTGGGCTTACCTAATAACTAAGCATGTCCCTAGGGTGTCCCCTTACAACATTCTTTTAGTATCCTGAGAACTTACCTGGGGATTTTTGCTGTGATTGTGCCACATAGGTGCTGCTCTTCTTGTCCAAAGTGATCCCATCCAATCTTTGTTGTGATAATCTTAGATAACAACTTTGGATCATCACCATCGGACACTTGTAATATGTACATTCTATTATTCACTATTAGTCTACTAGTTACATAGCCTTCTGGCTCTTCATAGCATCCGATGTACCAACCATAGGCTATAAAAGACTCAGATAAAAGCCTGTATATTATCATCATATCATAACCTCACATTACAAAAATCTTGACACTTGACAGTCATTAGAAATTGCACTAACTTAATGGTGTCTACCACCATTCATCTTGAAAATGAATGAAAAGATCAATTTTTCTGAGCCACCTTCACTATTTAATGGCTGCCTCTACGATGTAGAAACACGGCAGGTACTGAATTCATAAAATCCATCTGCTCTTTACGGAATGTATCCTCGATCATAATGGTATTATCTCCATTCAACTGGATGATCCGTTGGTTTTGAGGGGTAAATTGTTCCCAGAGCGGACCTTTAGAGTCAAAGATAAGACCTACTTACAGAAGATTTATTATAGTGAAACACGTACGCTCCAATCCAAGTCCATCATTTGGATTCAAACTTGTTGCAAAGGAGATCCAGTAATCAATCATCAATTCACTTATCCTCAACGATGAAGCAGATTGATCAGTTGGTTCGCCATAAACATAGTCTACCTCGGAAGCATGTCGAACTAGCATCAAAGGTCAGTAATGACAATGATTCCCAAAGTTGACTTACCTCCAAAGAAATCTGATAATTGAGGTTGCGGCTGAGTGAACAAGTAACCCCATGTCCTTGCACCTGCTTTTGAAGCTGTCTGCTGCCAGAGTCTCCGTTGGGACGTAAACTCCACGTCTCCCTCTGTAGATCAGATATCAGAAACCGAAAGGGAAAAATAAACAATATAAGCAGTCGTACGAATCGCAGAAGCACGCTTGTACTGAGACGAGAGTCCGAATGTATCATTCCCTGTACCGAAAGGAGATCCGAGAGCTGCGATATCTGGATACAAGTCCAGAAGTTTGTCGACTACCGTTTGTAGTATAGAAGGTTGGACGATGGGAGGAGAGAAATTTGCGACAATGAATGCCTGAATTTCCACTTCTGAGTCAATTGTCCTGGGAATAAAAAGTGTACCTAGAAGAAATAAGAGTCATTCCAAAGTGACTGAAACACTATTCAATCAAGCACCTTCATCAAGATTGGTACCGCTGATGAAGGGCAATTTCGCGAAATGTCCCCTGGCTAATAACTTGGATGGAATATCAGGGTAAAGTCCTCCTGGTCCATCAATAGTAGGGTCAAAGGGGAATTCCTCGGGTGCTTCACTGATCGCAGCCTGGAGACCAGAAAAAATCTCGGTTGAGTTAGCATTTCGTATGCAATCAAATGTATGACGAGTCCCAGCTAAGGAGCTACAAGATGCGACACTGGCCACAAAATTATCCCAGTCGACTTGACGGCGTTCGGGACCGTAATTAGTCGAGGTCGCCTGGGAGCCAGACTCAAAAATCTACGATTGATATCAGAAGACACGTTTTAAAAGAAGCAATAGGGGCTCACGGCTCCTCGTGCAAACTTTTCAATACCAGAGTTTAAAAAGAGAATTGAGCTCATGATAGCACCTGCGCTTTGTCCAGAGATCGTAACCTGGTGGGATAAACCACCCTCAATAGTATGATAACCCGGATTTGCTCAGACCACGTACCTTGTTTCTGTCACCCCCAAAAAAACCGATATTTTCTTGTACCCATTTGAGAGCGGTTAACTGATCTTTGAGTGCGAGATTTAGTGCTTGTTCATCCTTCGCTTTTTGGTGATTGGGAAACGTCATTAGTTCTTCAAGTTTTGTTATAATTTTCTGTAAATTCACCTTCAATGCCTTGAGGAAACCCAAGAGGGCCTAGGCGGTAGTTGAAGTTCACATATATCAGAGGAGTCCCCTAAGGCAGATTTATCAGGGGTAATTAACCCAAGAAACTCGACCAAACCCTTTTCATAGCTTGGGCTACTATTGCACTACCATTGTAAAGTGAAGATGCTCCTTTCTTGAACCCGCCCCCATATCTAGGTGATTCAGATCACAAGTCATGAATCTATATCCATTTGAGAAAATCTCAAATGGCACTCACGTCCAGAATAACTGAAATGGAATGAGTGACAACGAATTGAGGATATGATAAACATACAACAGGCAGTGTCATGTTTTCCAGAAGGTTCGCAGGTCGAAAAACATTGATAGTCAAACAATCTTCTGACACAAGGGGAATTTCAATATTCTTCAAAGGATTCAGGTTAATGATGATTGAGTACAATTGAATCACATACTGGCTGAAGACATGCTGCTCCGAAATTTGAAGCGTCAAAAATCTCAGAATCAATCCTCTTCTTTAGGACCGGTGGCCTCAGCCTCAAATCTCCAAGAGGAGGTTCGGCGTATGGTATTCCTGAGATTCAATGAAATTTCATGACTTCAAGTAAATCAACCGTAGATCAACCACATTATCCCTTACCTCCAAAGAAATCCTGTTTTAAAATGGTAACATCCCTACCTACAAGGGTCGTTCCACCGATATTGACTTCGGGCGCAGCGTAACAACACAAGACTGCTATTGAAATGAGGAGGAACGATACTCTCATGGTAACCAAGAAAAGGAAGGTTCTATAACTCTCGGTGAGACATCACTATAGGCTTTATATAAGTGCGAGTAGATCTTGTAATATCCAATCTCTCTCCCCTTTCCCCACCTTCGGGTGGAAAATATCCAGTGAGACTAGTATCGGTATACTGATAACCGGATGTCATGGGAGAATTATACAAATCTGATTTAACTACATGGGAGACTCGGGTTCAATTGAAATTTCGGCGCGGGAAAATATAAGGACTTCTTACATTAGGTGCGAATCTTTCTCAGTAGAATGGTGGTGGAGCCATGGCCATCTGCTAAAGCAACTATTCTGACTGTAGGTGATCAATTTCTCTTGGAAACTATTCCTGGAAGGAGAAGCAGTCCTGGGTAAAACCATTGATAAGGATCGGACTAGAGATGAGATGAGAAAAGTTTGGTAAAGCTGTAAGTAAATCGCCCAGTCAGTGGCTGTATCAAAGGTATATTAATTCTTGCGAGCAGCAGCCAGGTCATCTCGTCTCATGGCCATCTCTTGTGCTGACCATAGGCTCCATGATAATGGGTGAAGAAAATGGGAAATTTAGGTGCAGTCTTTGCAGCAGAAATCTGCTAAAATGATTTGTTGAACTGATGGGTAGGTCTCCCCCCGGCAAACTCACAATGAATTTGTGCCTAGAGAGTACCCCAATATAACCAACTTGCTCTTACTGAAATCAATCCCAAATATCGGATGAATTGCCATCTCAAAGTGTCCACAGCTGCTTGTCTGATGTTTTTCGTGAATGTAATAATTTATGTAACACGTGGTAGGCAGATGCGAGGTCAAAAAGCAACAATAAAATTTTGCAAGACAAATTTACTGATTAAGTAATCAAATATCCTTCTCCAAATTGATACACTGACGCACTATTCTTCGACACTCCCACTCGTCAAGGTATCAAGTCAATGGCACAACACCCAAACGACTGCGAAACTTCTCGAAAGCTTCACGTGGAAGCTGTTTTGTGAATCCATCGGCCAACATATCCTTTGTAGAAATGTATTGTAGATCAATCTCACCCATCCCAACACGTTTGCGAATGAAATGATGCCGGATGTCAATATGTTTTGCACGAGAGTGATTGACAGGGTTTTGGGTAAGAGCAATACAGCCCTGATTATCAGCAAAGATAATCGTTGCAGATACTTGAGGAAAATCCATCTCCTTCAACAATGTCCTTAACCAAACAGCTTCCTTTGTAGCGTTCGCCGATGCCATGTACTCTGCTTCAGCTGAAGATATTGCTACTGTGGGCTGCTTCTTTGATGACCAGGTCACTGTGCTCCCAGCAATCTTGAAGATAAATCCTCCCACTGAACAATGATCATCTGGATCCTGAGCCCAGTTCGAGTCTGTCCAGCCAACTAGATCAAACCCTTCAGCACCATGACAACCAAGCATAAGACCATGCTCCATTATCCCCTTTAGATAACAAAGAATTCGCTTGGCAGCTTCTAAGTGCGAAATGCCTGGATTGCCACCAAACTGAGATACCAGACTGACAGCATGCTGGATATCCAGTCGAGATTGAGTGGCAAATAGCAGAGAGCCAACGATGGAGAGATAGTAAAGATCACCAGCATAGTTCAGGAGCCTTTTCGTCATCTGTTACTGGTGATTGTGCAGTTGAGAGATTATATTTTACAGCCAGTGGTGTTGAGATAGGTGTTGCACCTTCCATGCCAAAGCATACGAGCATCTTGTGGATATAGGCTGTCTGAGAGATATGAATGGTCTTCTCAGATCTGTTTCGAGTAACAACAAGACCAAGAATGTGCCTGAGTTCACCTAGTTCAGTAATCTCAAAGTGATCACCTAATTTCAGTGTGAACCAACATATCTTTCCAAAGCATCAGGGACTAGCAACTGCCATATCATCCACATAGACCAGTACCATCAATATGATCTTCCCACTTTTCTATAGCAAATACAAGCAGTTGTTGGCTATGGACTTAACAAAGCCAAGTTCAAGGAGGATTTCATTCAACTTTATCTTCCACTGCCTTCCTGCTTGCTTTAGCCCATAGAGTGCCTTCAGGAGTTTCCAGTATGTCTTTCCATTACCAAACCTCTTGAACTCCTCTGGTACTTGCATGTAGATCTCCTTCTCCAATTCTCCATTCAAAAAAGCAGCAACAATATCAATTTGCTCCAAGTCCTAGTCTAGGTAAGCCACTAAAGCCAAGAATATCTGAAGTGTAGCAAATTTTACAACTGATTCAAACATCTCAGTGAAGTCTTCACCAGGAATCTGCGAGAAGCCTCTTGCAACAACACAGGTGTAACACTTCTTGAAGTTCCTATCTTCATCTAATTTCTCTTTGTAGACGACCTTTCCAGAGACTGTGCTTTTGTTCTCAGGTGGTTTATCAACCCACTCAATGATGTTGTTTTTGACTAAGTTGTCATATTCAGTATTAATGGCTTTCTCTCACTGCTTTGAGCAAGAGGACTGGTAAGCTTTAGACCATCTCTTTGGTTCTATAGATACTGCAATAGATACAACAAATGCTCAACCACCATCAATGGCAATTACATCTGGACCTAGAGCATTGAACCCATACCAATCTACTGGTTTTTTGATGTGATTTGATGGGTCTCTCTTTGGTAAATTTGCCTACTTCAATGGTTTTGATATAGTAGGAGGCTGTTTAGAGGACTCAACAGGTGAAGGTGAAGGTGGTGAATCTGGTTCAGGTAATGGAGAAGACAACAATAGTGGTGTATGGTAAGTTGAAGTGTCATTAGCAGCAATTTGTATAATGTTGTCTGAACTTTGTCTTGATATTGTCAATGTAGCTGTGTCTTGATTACTATTGATGGCATTGTTCACCAATCTGTCAATATCATTGGTAGATAGGCATTTTATGTTAACTTCAACCACAGCCAGGTCACTAGGTGTCTCATCTTTGAAGAACCAAACATTGCACAAAGTTATCAGCTTGCCATTTTCTAGATTCTCTAGCCTGTAACCTTTAGTCTCATCAGACCACCATTCCAACATCTTAACTTTCACCACTCTTGACTCTAGCTTCCCTTTTCTCACTTCTTTTGGTACCCATGCCCAACCAAGTGATCCAAAGATCCTTAAGTGTGATATATCAGGTTTCTACCCAGTCCAGGCTTTAAAGGGAGTAATCCCTTTCAGGCCAGAGATGAGAGTCATTCTCCAAATGTGAATTGCATACACAAAGGCTTCACCCCAGTAGCACAATTCAACACCTGCTGTATATAGCATGTACTAAACCATCTCAAAGAAGACAGCAATAGTTCACTCTGCAATACCATTTTGCTCTGGTAAGTAAGGATTTGTTGTTTGATAAAGGATACCATTTTGACAACAGAATAGGTTCATTGTGGAGTTTACAAACTCTGAACCATTGTCACTCCTGAACTATTGAACATTCTTCCCAGACTGTCTCTCTAGCAAGGCTACCATGTCTCTTACAGCCACTCCAGCCTCCTCCTTTGACTTTAATAGCCTCTCCACAGGATAGCAGCAGCTAATCTTCACTACCACCAATGCATAGATATAACCATCCCAAGTTGTAACTAACATTGGACTAGTCAAGTCCATCACAACAAGCTCCATTCAATCATACTTTGTTGAGCTCTATTTGGGGAGGGAAAGTTGGTATGATTTTCTATGAGCACAGCTGCTGCATAGATGATCAAAGGCCAAAGGAGACTCAATGGTAAGTCCTTTTACAATCCCTTGCCAATGCATTGTATTAATCATATTGGAATTCAGATGACCTATTCTTCTGTGCCACAAGTGCATCGTATTGCTAGTAGCCACAAAAGCTTTATGATTGACCCCATTTTTAACCTGAATATGATACAGGGTACCATTTCCTCCAGCAAGCATTGTGTAAAACAGCTCCTCACCATCAGTCTCAATAACTAGGCCCATTTTAATGCTTCAAACACTTGCTCCTTCTCTGTGTAAAGCTCCAAGGCTCACAAGATTAGCTTCAAGACCAGGGACATGAATGACATTATAGAGGACTACAGTGAGTATTCCAGCTGGTAATTTTGCCTGAAATCTCACTGATCCTTGACTAGCAATAGAAACTTGGTTATGACCACTAACAGTAACATATTGTCCAGTAGTTTGAGCAGGTGTATAAGAAGCAAAATAGTGTTATTCATCAAATATATAGGCTATAGCACCATAGTCCAGCAACAACTCTTTTCCTCTAATATCCTCTCTCACCATCAATATCTGTCCAACTTCTCTCTTACCAAGATTCTTTTTGCTTCCAGGATATAAATTATCAACAGTGTAATTTACCAAACTTCCATTCTTCTTCCCCCTTTTATCCTTGTGCTTTGGACATTCTGGCATTCTACTCCAGTGTCCCTTTTTACCACAATCCTGGCAGATATCTTCAGGTTTAAGTTTGCGCTTCAGCTTCTTTTTCTTTCTTTCATTACTTCTACTCTTTTGACTATCTTTCTAATTCAATTTTGACTATAGTGCCAACTACTCTATTATCATCTTCTTCTCTTGCTTCTCCAAGTCCTTATTATTTATCAATCTGTTATATGTGGCATTCAACTCTATAATTGCCAAGTCCAAGGTAAGTTTCAAGTCTTGACTAAATAATGACTGTTTGACCTCCTTCCACTCTGCAGTAAATGGAAGTGAGATACAAATAGCATTGACAAGGTAGATATCATTGAACAGAGCACCACACTCCAAAATGCATTGCCTGAGAAGCATCATTGCTCTAATGTGGTCACTTATTGGGATGCACTCATCCTAATGTTTGTTTCAAATTTCTTGAATATAGTAATAAACATTGACATCTTGTCTAGTGACAAAATGCAACTGGTATAGTTGATCCCATATGTCCTTCAAAGTAACAGCTCTAGGCACATATCCTCACTTGGAAGGGTCAATAGCACCCTTGATCAAACCCATAGCAGCACCATTGCTCTGCACCTAGGTATGATAATGCTCCCAACCTTTTTTCCAATGGATATAATTTGGGGAATAGAAAAATATATCTCCATTTTTATCTAATTCTGCAGTGGTAGAAGGCTTCAAGGGGGCAGGAGATTCAGACAGAGTAGAAGCCACTATTGCCTTTGTAGTTGGTACAGGAGGAGAGGCAGGTGGTTTGGGAGGTTTAGGTTTATCTCCAGTTATATATTGCCAGAGATAGTGAGCCTAGAGAGCAGCCTTCATCTGCTCAGACCAGGTAAAATAGTTTTGTCCAGTTAATTTTGGAAAAGACCAGACACTGGTAACTGGGTTACATTCAGGGGCCATAACCTTTTGTGAATATAATAATTTATATAATGCATGGTAGGCAGATGCAAGGTCAAAAAGCAACAATAAAATTTTGCAAGACAAATTTACTGATTAAGTAATCAAATATCCTTCTCCAAATTGATACACTGATGCACTATTCTTCAACAATGTTACAACCCCCACCACCAAACAATTTGGTAGTAAGTTAATCAATTAGTGCAAGGACTCATGATTGGGTGCCAACACTTTTCTTTTTAGTACCTCCCAATAAGAACAATGAACAAGTTTTGGGCTCTGGGAAAGAGATAGATAGCCATCTTTGTAAACTACAAAAGGTAGGTCACAAACAGTTCATTTTGTAAGCAAAAGGGCATGTATGAAGACTAATTATAACTTGCTGTAGCTTGAAAGGCCAAGAGGAGTCTTTAAAGTATGCAAATTTGGTCAACATAACCTCCAACTAGCAACAAGTTAAAGTATAAAAGGTATAGATGCCACAGATTGGCAATTTACTAGTAGATTATAGTTTTCAACTACTTTATCATGCTCAATAAGTCTCTTAATGCCAGCTACAGCTTGTCTTAGTACAGAAAGTTTCTTTGCACTGTGTGTTTCTAGTTGAGTACCATCTATATTGAGCAGTGCATAAAACACACTCCTATAATCAGTCCTTTTGTCTAGAGAACACATCTACATACTGAAGACAAACATAATTGTAATGAAACAGAGGTGGTGTCAGCAACTGGCTCAAGAACCTTAATCTAGGGTTTAACTCAAGGTTGTACTTCAGGGTTAGAAGAGAACTTGATAGGGTTTTTACTCAATTGCAGTTTACTATATATACAAGTATACTATTTGTTCTTGTTTAAACTACAAGCTGTGCATCAGCTACCAGTTTGACTCCAGTCTGTCATAAAAAAGTGACTACTAAATAGTAACATAGAGATATAACAAAATATCTGTTCAAAAAACTACATAAATAGCTAGACCCTCATTAGCAAGTAGCTTTGCTAATGTCACCCTTTTGGCATAGTGGTAAACTATACAGTATATGACTACTAGTCTATAGCAAAACTATGACAGTTACTATCACAAATGGTCACTTACTGATTTGTGATTGGTTGATTTAATAATCAAAGTGCTCAAAAAAGTGAAGTTAGACAAGTGACAAAAAATATTGTTAAGTCTAAGGTTTATCCTCAGATATACAGTCCTTATATCACAAATGGCCACTTACTGATTTGTGAGTTGATGATTTAATAATCAAAGACTCAAAAAAGCAAAATTTAGACAGTAGCAAAAGATGTTGTTAAGTCTGAGATTTATCCTCAGACATACAGTCCTTAAATACATGATTGTAGTAGTCTGTGCACCAGAATAGCCTACCACATAATCACTATCTATTGTTCTATATATAGGAGTGCTATTGTTCTTGAAATAGAGATAACCTAACCATCTTAGGGCAGTCCTTTGTTCTATTCAAGGACAGATGATAATCTATGAGTAAAGATTAGTGTTATGTGCAAACATTGAAGACCTTGTATCTCCATGGGATCTTATTGCCTCTGGATCTATTTATGGCCAAAAGAAGCGCATTGAAGAGAGCTTCACAATGGTTATTGAAGCAAATGATTACATTAAGTGGTTCCCAAGATATTAGCAATTTAGTGTCTGGTGACTTGGTGATCACTGACTGATCCGCTGATAACTTGGTGAATACTGATTGCTTTGAGACACTTTTGGTACCATTTGAAAGGTCTTCTTAAGGGCTTTTGGTGGCCATTTATATTGTTGAAATTGGTCAAGTATTCCCAGAGTTATGGTCCAAATGAAGTTTGTGACATAGTCTATGTCTGTTCTATTTATAGTTTCTTGTCATAGTCAAGGTGACTCATGACAGTACCCCCCTCTTAAAGGTCCTCATCCTGAGGACTTTATAGTTTGTCATATGGGTCCTGTAAATTGCCTATATCATCTTTATCCTATTCTTCTATCCTATCTCCTTCAAATTCTTGCTCATTTTCTTCTTCCTCTTCTTCATCTTTTTCTTGGATTGTTTCTAAAGTTCTTTGTTCTCTTGTCTTTTCTTTCTTCCATTGTTTCCAAGTTCTTTCTATTCTCCCCTAGTATTCCCTATCAAACCTCTTATTATTCCATCTATATAACATTTTTGTTGTGTATCTTCCTGGAAGTTCTCCTTCATAGTCTTCCCTACTATTCTTTTTCTTTATCTGCCTGACACCTCTATATTCTTCTTCAAATTTATCCACTAAATCTTGTGCATTCCTCAAGTTTTCTCTCAGCTCCCAAGTGTCTTCTTCTGCTGTGTACCCTTTCTATCACACTTGTAGCAACTTAGCCTGAGATGACTTAATCACCCTCCTAGTCCAAGTTGACAAGGAGAACTTGATAGAGTCCTTATCCAATTGCTGTATACTACTTATACACATTCTGTATTTACTTCTATTTATAATGTCCCACACCTCTCTTTTGAGTCATTTCTTCTTGTGTGTTCATTGATTTCCTAATTAAATAAAAAGAAAAGAAAAAGAAAAGAAATAATGACTTAGCTATTTGGCCGAGTCATGACAATACTAGATATCTATCTTTTTCTCTAAACTTCCTCTTGTTCAATATCTTCTCTACCTCATACTCTTTTTCCCCATGAATTATCACTAGTGATAGCTATTCTTTTCTCTGGTCCTCTACTTCATTGTTAGCATGAAGTTGTGAGGACTTTAGAGCTCAACCAAGGTGGTTGTTCAGGAAGAACTCAATAGAGTTTCCTGTTGGATTCTCCTAGCTACTTATACAAATGTCTGTTAGTCTGTGTATCTGTCTCCTGCAATTCCATGACCTATACTAGTAACTATATATATCTTACATAATTCTTCCCATACTATTTATATCTTTCCTGTGTTATATTCTTTGATATTTTCCATCAGATTGATAAATGTATGGGAAATAGTTTCTTCTTTAGAAATCATCTTATAACATTTATCTTTGTACCTATATACTCTACTGATATTGATTACCAGATGTATCTTTACTGTACTTGGCAAATCTAGTTCTATTGCATTTGTCAAAATTATTTTCTTTACTTGATAAGGTCCAACAAATCTCTTTGTTAGTTTTTCCAATCTCCTTCCTTGCATTTGGTACTTCAAATCTTTTGTGCTCAAAAGCACTCAGTTTCCTACTTGGTATTCTTCTGCCTCACTTCTTTTCCTATCTACATACTTTCTTATCTCCTTCTGACTCTTTCTTAGCATTGCTTCTGTCTCCTCATGAACTTTCTTCATTCTTGTTGCAAATTCTTCTGTCTTCTCAAACTTCTCCTTTATTCTCATCTCAAATTCCATGTGCTGTCACACTAGGCAGCCTTTTTAGGCAAAATACATGACATTTGTTGAAGAAACTACACTATACTCAGCTTGAGCAGCAAAAGTAACTCTCTAAATATATACCACTAGATCTCCAGTCTTGGACTTGCATACATTACCCAAGTAGTAGAATAGCAGCTGTGACCACTACTATACCAGCCTCATAGGGCCTGTCTAGCTATTTTGTACTAGACAAAAACCAGAAACCCCCTCTAGAAGCACTCTCAAGGACTGTCTGAGCCTTAGAGAAACTAGCTTCCTCTGGTAGAATGACATCACAGTTCAGTGGCCATCATTTTTAATGGATTAAGCTTTAGTATTACCTTTAGACCTCAGTGATCATTTTTGATGTCCCCTATAATTAGAAATGTTGCAAGCAATCCTCTTGAGGGCAATGCTATTAGGGTATTTGGGAAGGAAAAGATATCCAGGACTAAAGAAAAAGGTCAGGAATATAGAAGAATAGAATAAAAGAATCAAGGAAGTGGAAACTGGGAGATTGATAAAGACACTGACCTCAAGGCTCCTTGAGCCATATTCAAAGGCCAGGTTTGATGGATAGATATAAGAGAAGACTAGGTAGGAGAATTAGAAAGAACAGAGAATACTAGCCATGTAATCAAAAGAGAACTCTACTCTATCATTTCACTCCCTACTATAATAGGTCATTGGAATGTTTCTTTTGTTTTTTTAATTATTGATTCTATGATTTGTAATCCTAATATATACTCTAGGAGCACAGAAGAGCCTAACAACAACTTACCCCCATTATCTCCTTCTTTCTGTTACTCTAGAGCTCTACTGCTATTTTTGAGTGGCTAAGCTTTTCTGTTTGTTTCTTTTATAAAAAAGTCTATACAAAATATCCCTCAAGGGGACATCTTACTTTGAGGAGGACTTGGGCATTTACTTGACTAGGAGTTTAAACACTTATTATGCATTTTTGGAGTAGGTTTTCAACTGTACAGTTAGTTGAAGTAGAGCCTACACAAGGATGTGGAAGTTCTAGGCAGTACTGCTGTATTGACAGCAAACTAGGCTGCTAGACTAGTTTGGGAAGAGTAGTGTTACAGTGTGAGATGAACACACACCTTCAAGATCTACAATTAACTGGGGCTTGCTCAAGAGGATACCAAAAATACTATATTTCTCTAGTTTTTACTCTGCTTTTGACTATTCATTATTCTTTATGAGCTCTCTCTCTCTTCTGATTTACCTCCCCTATACCTACTTGTTTGCATACAACTATGAAACAGTTTGGAGATTCCATCTCTCTCACCTGTCACTTCACCCTTGTATTCTTATTTCATCAGTGCAGATCTCATCCAATATTTGCCTTGAATGGTAATACTTTTGTACTAGTCTGCACTTTATTATTATATGCAAGCTCTACTGTTGCTAACCAGTCAGGCCATTGTTCCTACCTGTGGTTAATAAACATTCTCAGATATTGTTCCAACTTCTGATTTATCCTTTCTGTCTTTCCATCTATTTGTAGGTGGTAGGCTGTCAACAACTTTGTATCAATTCCTAACATTGAATTTAACTCCTTCATTATCCCTGCTGTGAACTGTGCTCCTCTATCCATAATAATACTTTCTGGCAAGTCATGCAGCATCCAGATGTTATCTTGGAACAATTTTACTACTCCTTCTGCCTAAGTCTTTTCTGTAGTTGGCACAAAGTATGCCATTTTTGTCATTCTATTATATACTACTAGAATGCTGTCATAACTCTGTGTTAGCAGTAATTTTGTAATAAAATCTGCTATAATATGACTCCAAGGCTTTCCTAGTACTGCATTAGGCATAAGCTTTCCTTTTCCAACAGGTCTATCCCTTCAATTACCACTTCTGTTACCTGCATTGCTCTAACCTCCAGCCATTCTTTTTTCACCAATACTCTATCTTTATTATCTTTTTCTATTCCTACCTGCCAGTCTGGATATCTGCTAAGGCTATTGGCTCTTCCTATACTGCTTCCTGGCACATGTTTCAGTGTAAAATCAAATCTAGACAGGTATAATGCTCATCTTGCTTGTCTTCAATTCAACTTCTGACTACTCATGAAATACTCAAGATTTTTGTGATCACTTCAGATTTCAGATTTTGTTTGTGTACCTTCCAGCAAGTGCCTCCATTCCTCTAGACATTGAATTATTGCCAGCATCTCTCTATCATGAATTTTATAATTTCTTTCTGCTTTATTCAGAAATTTTGAAATAAAGGCTACTGGCCTCCACTTATCATCTTCCCACCTCATTGAGAGTACACCCTCTATTATGTATTCTGATGCATCTACCTCCACTCTCATCTCTTTATTCAAGTCAGGTACTACTAATACCAGTTGTGTTGTGAACACCTTTTTCAATTCCTTGAATGCTTTCTTTTGCTCTTCTCTCCAATTCCACTTCTCATTCTTTTTGACCAGCCTATGCAGTAGTTTAGCTATTCTGGCAAAATCTTTCATGAATTGCCTATAGTAATTTGCTAATTCCAAGAACTTCTATACATCTTTAACTGTCTTAGGTCTTGGCTATTCTAGAACTCCCACCACCTTTTCTTCTTGCATCTTAATCCCCTCTGCTCCCATTACTAATCCTAGGAAGTTGATCTCTTTAACCTTCCACACACACTTCTCAGGTTTCATATATAGATCATTTGTTTCTATCCTCTTCAGTACCTCTTCTACTATTTTATCATGCCTCCTCTCATTCTCTGTTTTTACCAATATGTCATTCATAAATGCTGCTATATCTTTTATATCTATTAGATCTCTCAGAATATCATTCATTATCACTTGAAATGTTGCTGGTGAATTTGTAAGACCAAAAAACATCACAGTAGGCTCATATATCCCAAAATGTATTGTGAATGTAGCCTTTCACTCATCTCCCTCTTTCATTTGTATATTGTTGTATCCCCAATGCAAGTCCATCTTTGTAAATACCTTCTTTGTTCTTATGGTGTTGATCAAGTCTGAAATCAAAGGTAAAGAATAGTTATCCTTAACTGTCCCTTTATTTAAGTATCTATAATCTTGTACCATTCTTTTCTTTCCATTCTTCTTTTCTACAAAGAACACTGGTGAAGTCTAAGGTGACTTTGAGGGCCTAATATACCCTTTCCTCAACTGCTCTTCCACAAATTCTCTCACTTTCTCTTTTTCTTCTCTCAACATCAAATATATCCCTTCTTTCCTTGGCACAAAATCCTCTTTCAGATTTATTATATGGTCCCAAGGTTTCCTTACTGGCATCCTTTCTGACTTTGCCTTCTCAAACACTTTAAGCCACTTGTAAAATCTCTGGGGCACCATCTTCCCCATTTTTTCTCTGTCTAATTTGACTTCATTGTTGAACTTCTCTTCTATTAACATCTTTCACTTATCTCATTCTGCCTTTTCCACTGCTCTAACTCTTTTTCCTATCTTTTTCCTTTTCTCTATGTCTTCTTTCACTGCTAAACTTCTCCCATAGATTGGTAGGCATCTTGTCATTCTGACCTCTCCAGTCTCCCAATTTATCTCTGGATTATGTGCCTGTAACCATGGCATACCCAATATAATGTCTGTTCTTCCCAGATTGCACACATCCATCCTCATTCTTTCTATATGATTTTTGTAATACACATTTACTTCCACCTAGTGTGTTATGGCCCCTCTACTATTATTTGTGCTATCTACATTTTTCACTGTCACTGGTCTCTCTAGCTTCTGCAGCTTGAATCCATGCTTTGCTGCTATCTTTTTATCTATAAACATCCCCATCACACCACTATCCAAGAGTGCTTTGACTGTTATGCCTTTATGTATATCTACCTTTTCCACTCTAATATTCAACTACACTTCTCTTAACATTTTGAACATTCTTCTAATGTCTCTTTGGCTAACCTCCTCTATTGCTGCGCTTCTTGGAATCTCTGTCCATGTGCCATCCTGCAGCACTTTTCCCTCTATAGGGTGTGCCACCACTCCCCAGTTCCACTATGGTTTCTTCTTTTCTGTTCTACACTCTGGGCATAGAATTCCTCTCCTTTTTCATTCCAACACTTTTCCTCCTATTGTGTCTTTTCTTCCTTACTTTATATACTGCACCCTTATTATCTCTCCCCTCTTTGCTTCTTCCTCTCTCCAGTTCCATGCTTCCTGGCATAGGTTGCACCACATGTTTGTTATCAATAGACAATGAATGTCCTTAGTGATCACCCTAGGTGGATGTTCAAGAAGAACTTGATAGAGTTCTTCCTTGGATTGGACTACTACTTATACTACTTTTACAGTGGCTGTACTGCTACTAGTC
>Ga0153926_100121_pt1 | contig 17045 bp, 20 predicted proteins | sample TSNJ010MetaG_FD_104716 | JGI IMG/M metagenome (GOLD analysis project Ga0153926, IMG submission 104716) | Attine ant fungus gardens microbial communities from New Jersey, USA - TSNJ010 MetaG | ecosystem: Host-associated > Fungi > Mycelium > Unclassified | place: USA: New Jersey, Wharton State...
GTCTTGTGACCTCCACTCTGCTCCCTTGCTGTTGGAGGAGCATGGTATTGACCTGCTGTTGCAGGGTTGTGATCATGGCAAGGAGTTGCTCCTCTCTGGTTTGGGGGGCAGGTGCTGAAGGGTGTTCTCCCTGTTGCTATTGTTGTTGGCGAGACATTGGTGATGGTGATGGTGATATTGATGTTTCCTCGTAGGAGGATGAGCAATCTTCTTTATCTGTACTTATGGCTGACTACTGACTAAAAAGGGTAAAACAATACTATCCCTAAGAAGGGAATCCCTAAGCTAGGCAGGCCTTTAAGAGGTTTTCCATCGTTCCCCTGCATAGACCAATCACAATGGATTGGTAGCATGGAGCTGCTAGTGAAGAACTAATTACAAGCCCACTCAATATAGAGATCAGGTCTCAGGCAGGGACATGAGCTTTGTCCAGGCCATCTACCCACTGTCCCTAACTGACAGTGAAGTCCCCTTTACAGCTAGGGCCCGCTATCCAAGAGGCTTGAGAGCGCTGTGCTCTCTAGCGAGGAAGGGTATAGAGCAAGTGTAGTGGGGGAAATCACTTGCGGGGCTGGTATAAAGCCAACTGCACCTTTAAGTGATTTTGAGCAGGGTTCGAGGTGAACAGTGCTCGGATGTGGTATTGAGTTTTTGTGTTATCAATAGACAGTGAATGCTCTTAGTGATTACCCTAGGTGGATGTTCAAGAAGAACTCGATGGAGTTCTTCATTGGATTGCAGCCCTACTTATACTACTACTACAGTGGCTGTACCCTAAAGTCCTACGATCACATGCTCTTTCCAGAATGTTCTATGATCACCTGACCTTATCACGTGATTTGACTTACTGTTTATATCCTTACTCCATTGTATGCTTGTAGAGTTTTGGATTCAGTGTTTGAATGCATAGGAAACCTTTTCCTGTTTTGGGCTCTCATAACATTCCCATTAGATTCTATATACTACTTATACAACTACTACATGGTCTGTGCACTACTTTCCCACACTTATCATATGATGTCATCATGTGATATGACCCTGTGACATCCTTGACATATGACTCTATGACATGTGATATTGTCATATAACACTTTTCCACACTCTTTCCTTGTGTAGTAAGTCCAAATGAGAAGAGAAAAGAAAAAGAAAAAAAAAGAGATATAAATAATGACTTAGCCATTTTGCCAAGTTATAACATCCTCAATACCTCTTTCTGTTATGACTTGGCAAAATAGCTAAGTCATTATTTATATTTCTTTTCTTTTCTTTTCTTATTTGGACTTACTATACAAGGAAGGAGTATAGGAAAGTGTTACATGACTAATGTTATATATCATAGTCACATGTTAGGATGTTACAGTGTCACATTATATAATGAAGTCACATGATGAGTATAGAAGAGTAGTGCATAGACTATGTAGTAGTTGTATAAGTAGTATACAGAATCCAATAAAAACTCTATCAAGTTCTCCTTGTTAACTCAGACTTGGAGTGTGATTAAGTTGCCTCAGACTAAATTACTACACTAGAACTTGATTCTACATCTAGAGCACTGTCTACCTTGGACCTTGCTTATCTTAACTCTTATAATCTTTTTGATCCTCAACCAGTAGTTATCACAATCACTAGCTACCTCCATACATAGCTAGGCTCTTGGCTTAAGGGGACTTGATAGTCAGTTAGGGACTATTGGTGGAAGTGTAGTACCAAGCTCAGGTATTATGTCTAAGATCTGATCTGCTAATTGAGTAGTATTGCCAGTAGTTACTTATATCTTTTCACTTTATAAACCTTGTGCTAAAGTTCTATTGTAGGCTGTATACACAAAGGAGTAATGCTACATTCTTAGGAAGGTGTTTAGGTTAGAGATCCTCTTCTTGGGATAATAGTATAACCATGGTATTAGAGCAGTAGTAAGTAAGGCAGTAGATATCTAGCTAGATGAAGATCTTGTACTCCAGTAGATGTAATATTAGTGAGATCATTTTCTATTCTGACTTCTCTGGAGACATAGCACCATATCTCTAGATTGATATAACTCTCTTATGAGCAGCATGCTCAATCAATAGTATGCCCTCACCAAACTAAGAGCAGAATTAGAAGAAAAAGATAGGAGAAAGTATTAGAGCTGTAAAAAGTTTGGGCACCTGGCCCATAACTATAGAAACAAGAATAAGGAGAAGGGGGAACCAATCCCCAAAAATAAATTTGAAGTGTTGTCAAGTAGAGTGATAAGATGTATGTAAGGGCAACTGGAGTGGAGTGGACTCCAGGAGAATCCTTAGTAATATTACACTCCTAAATATATTATAACTCATCTCCAGAAGAATCCTTAGAAATTAGGGTAAGGCTTCCAGGGTATACTTTTACAGTATATATATTCCTACTGCTGAGGTATCCATGATCCTATAGTTCTGTTAGTCAGAGTTAGGAGTCTCCAAGTCAAGCCAAAGGGAATTAAATATTACATAGTAATATTTAATTAAGTACAGGGTTACTCCAGGCTATGAGTCTAGTGTTTCAGGGGTGGCATTGGTAGGGTCCCCTTACACCCCTTGCCTTCACATTCCTCATACTCTACATAGGTCACTACTATCTCCTCTGTAATCTATCCTCTCTTAAGTAGAAGTACCTCTTCTGGGGGCATACTCCACTTGTTACAGTATTCCTGTATCTTTTTCCATATGGGATGCACTGGCCTTCTCTCTTGCTATGCCTTTTGTAAACCAACCATACATGCCATCTGCTTACTTTTCCTTTTTTCTCTTTTTACTTCTATATTTGGGCATTCCTATTTACAGTGCCCAACCTCCCAACATCTAAAATACTTTGCTTTTTTTATTCTTTTCTGCCATCTCACCTTTATTTCATCTCTTACTCTATACTACATCACCCTAGTTGCTAACATCTCATATCTATTTTGGGGTTTTTCTCTTTTCTCCTTCTTCTCTTCTTTCTTTGTCCTATAGTTATAGACCAGATGCCTGAACTTTCTATAACTCCAACATTCTCTTTCTCTTCTTCCCTCTAACTATGCCCTTAGTAAGGCAAGGGCTTGCTTTTCTTTGAGCATATTGCTTAATAGGTCGTTATGTTGTTGTTGAGACATAGTGTTAATACCTCAAGGTCAAAGTGAAAGGTTTTGATTTTACTTAAGTTATGTCTGCTGAAATACAAGATCTTTACCCAGTCAGACACCTACTACCTTACTAACTATTGCCCTAGTACTAGGGTTACACTATCACCTCTAAGAAGAGGATCTCTACTCTAAGCAGCTTCTTAAGAATGTACTACTATTTCTCTGCATGTATGGATCACAATGGACCCCCAGTACAAGATTAATAAAGTAAAAGAGTACAAGTAGTCTACTGAATACCACTCAATTGCAAGGTCAGGTCTTGGATATGATACCTGGGTTTAGTACTACACTGCCACTAGCAGTTCCTAACTGACTATCAAGTTCCCTTAAGCCAAAGGCCTGGCTATGTATAGAGGTGACTAGCAATCATGATGATCACCAGTCAAGGATCAAAATAATATGAGAGTAAAAGAGTAGACAAGGCTTGAGGTGAACAGTATCTAAAAAGTGGTATTGAGTTCTTCTGTTATATGATTCAAGTCAAGTTAACTCAATAGCTAAGTCTTTGAGGGTTACAAAGAGAACTTAATAGGATTCTTGTTTAATTGTGCCAGCTACTTATACAAGTATGCTATTTGCTCTTGTTTACATTGATGGTATTCTACAACCAGCCAAGAGGCTGTTGGTTCAATTCTCTTGTCTGTTATTCTATATATATCTTTGGTCATAGTCAAGGTGATTCATGATAGCTATCTCAAAGTCATGACACAGAAAAACAATCTGTCTCTGCAATTCCAGATTCCAGGGTACATAGATTTTCCCTCAGAAGCAGAGTAAGCTGTTTATGTGGGACCATTCCAAGGAGTGTAATAACTTGTTGGCAGATTGCTGTAGCTCCAGGGCAGCTTTTGTAACCAGCTCTTCTAAGTCTCTATTTTAGTTACTATGTTGGATGTCAGAGAGCACCTTTTGTTTAATTCCAGCAAGCTCAACTTCCTCTAATGTTTGGAGAACAAAGAACTCTGGTTAGAGGAGCATGATGCCTTCATTATTGTTAGCTCTAGTTCTATGGTTAGATCTTTGTGACAGAGTGTTGGGCTTCCCCATCAATTATCTAGGATGGTGGCAAAGGGCAAAGTCAAAATGAGCAAGATACAGTAACACTAGTACTAGAGCAGAGGTCACAGCTAGTTTGAGAGTATCAAAAGCCTTCCACTCTTTGTTGGTCTAGACCTACAGTTGGTTGGCTTGGGTAAGGTCAAAGAAGAGTTATACTATAGTCAAGAAATCTTGTACAAACCTCCTGTAAAAGTTGACAAAGCCTAAAAATGCCTGGATATCAGTCCAATTCTCTAGGGTTGGCCATTTATGAACTTCCACAACCTTAATGAAGTCTATAAACACCTCATTTTCTAAGATAATCAGGCCCAAGTACTCAATCTACTCCTTTTGGAAATCACACTTTTCCAGGCAAAGAAACAGCTTGTATTCTGCTAAGACCTCAAGCACTCTCTAGACAGCCCTTGTATATTCTTTCATAGTCTAGGTGAAGACAAGAATATCATCTAGATAAACAACTACAATACCTTCTACTATGAGATCCCAGAAGATATTGTTTATCATCATTTGAAATATGGCCAAACTGTTAGTTATGCCAAAGAACATTACCAGTAGTTTTGTTACAAACTTCACTCAGACTATAACTCTAGGAATACTTGACTGATTTCAACGATCTAAATGGCCACTAAAAGTCCTTAAGAAGACCTTACAAATGGTACTAAAAAAGTCTCAAGGTGATCAGTATTCACTGAGTTATCAGTAGATCAGTTGGCAATAACCAAGTTACCAGACACTAAATTGCTGATATCTCAGGAACTACTTAACATAATCATTTACTTTAATAACCATTATGAAGCTCTCTTCAATGTACTTCTTTAGGCTATAAATAGACCCCAAGGCAATAAGATCCCATGGAGATACAAGGTCCTTAATGTTTGCACATAACACTGATCTTTATTTATAGATTATCATCTGTTCTTGAATAGAACAAAGGACTGTCCTAAGACAGTTAGGTTATCTCTATTTCAAGAACAATAATACTTCTATATGTAGAGCAATAGATAGTGATTATGTGGTAGACTGTCCTAGTGCACAGACCACTACAATTATGTATTTAAGGACTTTATGTCTGAGAATAAACCTTAGACTTAACAACATCTTTTGCTATTTGTCTAACTTCACTTTTTTGAGCACTTTAATTATCAAATCAACCAATTACAAATCAGTAAGTGACCATTTGTGATAGATTTCAATAGTCCATGGTTAGTATAGAAAGCTACCTTCCATTCATCTCTGGGTTTGATATTTATGTTGTTAAAACCCTAGCAAACATTGAGCTTGGTAAAATACTTGGCCCCACAGAGCTGCAAGACAAGCTTGGAGATCAGAGACAGGGAGTACTTGTTTTTAATTGTTATAGAGTTGAGGGACTGATAGTTCTGGACTAGGTAGAGAAAACCATCCTTCTTCTTGATAAAGAATACCAGAGTGGCTATAGAAGATTTAAAAGATCAGATCCATCCAGTATGTAAGTTTTCTTTGAGAAAAGTGTCTAGCTCTTTCTGTTCTATGGAGGACAGAGAGCATACCTTCAAGAACTTGGGCTCCAACCTGGGGATGAGTTTAATCATATGATCCCAGTGACAATATTCTAGAAGGATGTCAAAGTCCTCCTTTGCAAACATGGTTTCAAACCCTCTGTGTAAGAGGACCCTACCAATGCTGTCTCTGAAACACTAGACTCATAGCCCAGAGTGACCCTGTACTTAATTAAATATTACTATGACTATAGGATCAGAAATGTCTCAGCAGTAAGAGTATATATTGTAGAGGTACACTCCAGGAGTATCACAAATAGCCACTTACTGATTTATGAGTTGATGATTTAATAATCAAAAGGCTCAAAAAAGCAAAGTTTAGACAGTAGTAAAAGATGTTGTCAAGTCTGAGGTTTATCCTCAGTGTCATGACACAGTCAAAATGGCTAAGTCATTATTTATTTTCTTTTTCTTTTCTTTTAAATAGAAAACTAGAGAATAACTAAAAGAGATATGCAGGAGCCCATAAATAGAAGTAAATACAGAATATGTATAAGTAGTGTACTATAATCAATGAGAACTCTATTGAGTTCTCCTTGTCAACTTGGACTAGGAGGGTGATTAAGTCATCTCAGGCTAAGTCACTACACTCAGATATACAATCCTTAAATACATAATTGTAGTGGTCTATATACAAGAACAGTCTACTACATAATCACTACCTATTGTTCTATATATAGAAGTGTTATTGTTCTTGAAATAGAGATATCCTAACCACCTTAGGGCAGTTCTTTGTTCTATTCAAGGATAGATAATAATCTATGAGTAAAGATCAATATTATATACAAATATTGAGGATCTTGTATCTCCATGGGATTTTATTGCCTTGGAGTCTATTTATAGCCAAAAGAAGTGCATTGAAGAGAGCTTTACAATGGTCATTGAAGTAAATAATTATGTCAAGTAGTTCCCAAGATATCAGTGATTTAGTGTTTGGTGACTTAGTGATTGCCAACTGATCTGCTGATAACTTGGTGAATACTAATTGTCTTGAGATGTTTTTGGTACCATTTAAAAGGTCTTAAGAGCTTTTGGTGGCCATTTAGATTGTTGAAATTGGTTGAGTATTTCTAGAGTTATGGTCCAAATGAAGTTTATAACAAGGAGCTTTATTCTAATCTCTAAGAATTCTCCTAGAGGTGAGTTGTAATGTATTTAGAAGTATAGTATTATCTAAGGATTCTTCTGGAGTCTGCTCTGCTCTGGTTGCCCTTACACTCTAGCATAGTTAAACATGAGACTGGAGGCCACTTGTGCTTTTATACTGTGATGGGCCCCCTCTACTAAGCATTATGAGGTAGTAGCAGTGGCTCAGAGGTCTTCATGGTCAAAGATGGGTACAAGTTGAGTGATAAACAAGTGATCCTCTAACTTCCAGTCTCTTTTGTCTATTCTGTTAGGTATTTCTTCTCTCTCTTCTACAAGTTTAGATATAAAACCATTCCAACAAGTGTTTACAGCTTAGACTTCCTATCTCTTCTTCAGGGTGTACTCCTTTCATAACACTCAACACCCTTTGTAATATATTGGATATTGGATCATGAGTACCTCTCTCTTTTGCCAATCAACCTTTGGGTTGTAGTCCTTGAGCCAGGAGTATCCAAGTATGAGATTCTGCTTTCCCAAGCTAGAGATTGTAAGGAACATCTATTCTGAATGAGAGTCATACTAGAGGGTGATATCCACTACTTCTGTGATTTGGCCTGCTGTCAGTAACTGACTGAGAAACCTTAAGCTAGAATTTAACTCAAGGCAGTTCTTCAGAGTTAGAAGAGAACTTGATAGGGTTCTTGCTTAATTGTAGTCTACTATATATACAGGTATACTATTTGTCCTTGTTTATACTACAAGCTATCCATCAACTACTGGTTCAACTCCAGTTCATGTCCAATCTATTTATAGTACTTTATCATAGCTGGGGTGACTCATAATACCTGCCTTGTTAAGAGATCTATCTATATTAAATACTGGTATAGAACAAGAGATGCTCCAAGTATTGATTTTTTTGGAGCAGACAAAGTTTTTGTCAATGAAACTACCTATTGCTCTATAGTCTAGAAGAGCCTGAATAGAGTGGACCTTGCTAGTGTCTGTGGTGAGGAGCTCTATGGGTAGAACAAGAGATACTCTGCAAGTGTCCAACATACTAGTAGAAAGTTGCTTGGGCAGTTTTCTTTTCTATTTTGGTTTCTAGAAGGGAGTTTTGTCATTAGAATTGGAAAGAAGTACATTTATAGGTTCATTTATACTTGTATTACTTTCTTCTATGACAAGTATACTGAACCTATTTAAGAGAAGCAACTGGGGTACACTCTTCACCAGATGCTCTATACAAAATTCTTCTCTACTAGAGGCTTCTCTTTCTTAGAAACTGAATTCTTCAAGGCCAGCAGATCTTCAATCAGTTCCTCCCACTGCTCTGTTATCAGCTGTCTCATATCCAGGCAGTAAAGGGGACAAAAGAGACTATTAGCCTGGTATAAGCTAAATATGCAGTACCAGGTCCCAATTACATGCTAAAGAGTTTGTGGGAATGAATCAAGAATAAAGGTATTAAAAAAGTGATATAGAAACTTAGTATAGTAAAGTAAGGTAAAAGTGTTCAAAAAGAATATAAGCTCAATCTAGATCTGCCTTGCATAGTGTCTCTAAGATACCAACCTTTATGTACTATAACAAGCTTACTATCAAAGTAGTTAATAAACTACTTCTGGATCTTATAATACTCAACCAAGCTCTCATCTATACCTCCAACACTGGACCTTATGGGTATGATATGATCTGAGTTGATGGCTAGCCAGACTTTCTAAGCCTGTTACCTTGGAGAAGGTTGTCTAAGTAACTACTATGTCTTGTCTCTAGAAAGAGTAAGAGTATAGAGTGAATTTACCTCAATCACCCAACCACTTTACTTAGAACTCATATAAGTGCTAGAAGACAACTCTAGAGCTCTTGAGATGGTAGCAGATGTCAAGATTGCATGCCCTCTCTTGCTGGCTCCCTGAGTGTCATATTAAAATTACAAATTGATGAAACTTAATAAAAAAAATGAATAGAAAAGGAAAATGCTTCTTCTTCTAGCCTCTTTCACTTCTCTCCTTCTCAACTGTACTATGTGGATATGTTCAATATTGCCTTCCATCCTGCTATACCAGCCTGTCACTACCATGTGCTCCTGCCTCACCTCTATACTACCATTCCCTATTAACATCTCCTGATCTCCCAACTGGCTACTTTCTACCTGAGTATGATCTAGAAACTAGCTTTAACATATACAAGTATGCCAGCTTACAATATTATTATATACCATATCTACTTCTTGGTTGAGTCTAGCAATGATGAGATCACAAGTCATTAATAGACTTTGATCTGTTACTTTGGTATTATATTTGTCTAAGTCTATTCTAGATTGAAAGTCTATAGCATTCCAAAGATATTCCAGAGTTTCTGAGTTCCAGAGCATCAATATTAATAGTCTGTCTCTAAGAAACCTGATGCTAGCTCATTAGTCTTGTCTCCCAAGGTATATACTATTAAGTAAGTGACAGCTTGGTGACCATCTGGTAAAAGTGACCTTTGGTGGTCTTTTATACATCTAAGGGCTTGTAGGAGGTTTCTAGGATAAACTCAAATACTGAATTTAGGAGTATAAAGTGTATCCCATGTTATATTTCTGCAGAAAATTCACTGGCAGCATAACAGCAGTGGAGGTAGTCCTTGACCAAGTAGTTGGTGTCTCCGCAGTGATAGCACCCCTTTGGAGATAGCTGCTGAGATTTTCTGGTAATGTTTATGTCCATGGCCATCAATGAAGCCAATAGGACTAGAGGGGGTTTGACAGGCAGAGGAGGAGCTGAAGTGAACAGGGAATAAACAACTAGAGGAGGAGAGTAGATTAACAATAGAGGAGAGGCATAAGCTAGCATGAAATGTGTTATAAAAAAGTGACTACTAAATAGTGACATAGAGATATAACAAAATACCTGTTCAAAGAACTACATAAATAGCTAGACCCTCATTAGCAAGTAGTCTTGCTAATATTACCCTTTTGGTGTAGTTGTAAACCATACAGTATATGACTACTAATCCATAGTGCAACTGTGACAGACTAGAGGGGCAGTTGTCTCTGGTTTGACTGGAAGGCTTTGTTGGCTAGTCAATGTTATGACTTGGCCAAATGACTAAGTCATTATTTATTTTTCTTTTCCTTTTCTTTTATTTTATTAGGAAATCAATGGATGTGAGAGAGGATGACTCAAAAGAGATACACAGGACTTTGTAAATAAGGGTAAATACAGAATGTGTACAAGTAGTATACAGAAAGCAAATAGGAACTCTATTGAGTTTTCCTTGTCAACTCAAACTAGAAGGGTGGTTAAGTCATCTCGGACTAAGTCACTACAGTCAAGTCTGGTCAATTCTTTAGGCTACTTTGTACTAGGTTTCTAGAGCCATATCTCTAGGGTGTCCAATAGGCATGGTCACTATCTAGTTTTGGATTCCAGCTTGCAGTTCTCTCCAAAATTTGACAACCAAGGTATGGAGGTCTATATAGCTGGTGTTGGAGACTAGGGTCTAAAAGAAGTCCAAATAGTCTTCCATTGTCTAATTGTTTTGATAGTAGGAGGACCTCTCCAAGACATTAGTGGCATTTGCCTCTGCATTGACTAGAAAGAATTGAGCCTTGAACTGTTGTTCAAAGGCTGACCAAGATATAATAGAGAAAATACCAGTGTCTACTTCTCTGTAGAAGAGGTTTTTAGACCACTTGGTTCTTGGGGCTCTCATAACATGGCCCCCCCTTCAAGTTTCCTCGTCCCAAGGAATTTTTCCATCAACTCCAGTTTTTGTCCCAACTCTTTTCCCTTTCCCTTTTGTATCTCCTTTTTCCCCAACTATATAGCAATTTTGCCATAAACTCCCTAGATAATTCCTGACTAAATTTCTTTTCTTCTTCTTCTTGCTCCTGTCATCTTAGTTCTTCAACCTCTTCTCTGCATATTCTCTCAAACTCTTTTACCAACTCTTTTGCATTTTCCAAGTTTTCCCTATTCTCCCAAGTATCTTCTATCATATACCCCTTCTACCTCACCAGAAACTTTTCCTTCTCCCTAACTGTTCTTTTGTTTACAATTTTTTCTACCTGGAATTCCTTTTCTTCTTCAATAATGACCAGTTTTGGTAGTGTCTTCTTCTGCTCTTTTACCTGTGGTTTATAGAGTCATATTCTACTTACGTTAACTACAGGGTGTATTCTAATAAACTTAGGTAGTTTTAACTCTATTGCATTGCTAGAGATGATTCCCTTAACTTTGTAGGGGCCTACAAAATGCTTTGTCAATTTCTTTGATCTCCTTCCCTTCATCTGCCATTTTAAGTCTTTTGTACTTAGCAGTACTAAGTCTGCCACTCTGTATTTTTCTTTCTCCTTTTGCCTTCTATTTGCAAACTTCTTCATTTCTTCCTGTGCTTTCCCTAGCACTGCTTTTGCTTTCTCCTAGATTTTCTTCATTCTTTCTATAAATTTCCCTGCTACTTCATACTTCCTCTTTCTCCTAGATTTTCTTCATTCTTTCTATAAATTTCCCTGCTACTTCATACTTCCTCTTTTTCCTCCCTTCAAACCCCATCCTTGGATTCTGACCATAGTTCACTTTGAATAGCAATATTTTTATTGCTGTGTGGATTTTGTTGTTGTATGCAAATTCCACTGTTCCTAATCAATCCAGCCACTGCTTTTGTCTATGGTCAATGAAGACCTTTAGATACTGCTCTAACTCCTGGTTTATCCTTTCCGTCTGCCTATCTGTTTGAGGGTGATAGACTGTGGAGAGTTTCGTCTGGATTCCCAACAAGTTATTCAACTCCCTCATCATTCCTGCTGCGAACTACACTCCTCTATCTGATTGTTATCAATAGACAGTGAATGTCCTTAGTGATCACCCTAGGTAGATGTTCAAGAAGAACTCGATGGAGTTCTTTGTTGGATTGCAGTCCTACTTATACTACTACTACAGTGGCTGTACCTTAGAGTCCTGCGATCACATGTCCTTTCTAGAATGTTCTATGATCACCTGACCTTGTCATGTGATTTGACTTGCTGAGTCCCTATACTATTTATATTCTTACTCTGTTGTATGCTTTGAGGTTTTGGATTAAGTGTTCAAATATATGAGAAACCTTTTCCTGTTTGGGGCTCTCATAACACTGATATAATGCTTTCTGGAAGTCCATGTAACTTTCATACATGATCTTAAAACAGCTTTGCAAGTCCTTTTCTCCATTGTAGCTATAAAATGTGCCATTTTGCTAAAACAGTTGCATACTACCAGAATAGCATCATATCCCTGGGCTAATGGCAGCTTGGTGATAAAGTCTGCCAAGATGTGGCTCTATAGCTTTTCTGGGATTGCATTGGGCATCAGCTTTCCTGCTGGTGCCTCGCTCCAGTTTTTGTATCTCTGGCACACATCATATTCATCCACATATCTTCCTACTTCTTTCATTACTCCTGGCCACCAGTAATTCCTGGTGACCAACTCTGCCATCTTCTATCTTCCTCCATGTCCTCCTACTGGGGTGTCATGGTGTAGTTGGATTATTTCCCTCCTGAGGTCCTCTTCTAGTATGTATATTTTTCTTTCCTTTAGTACTATTCTGTCTTCTACTTCCCACTCTTTATCTTTCAGTGCTTTTATTCCCGCTCTTTTTAACTCTTCCACTGCTTTTACTATCTTCTCATCCCCTTCCTGCGCCTTTTTGATTCTTTCTCTTAGGTCTTCCTCCTGCATTATTGTTTCTGCCCCCCTGATCCACTCTGGCTTTATCAGTTTCTGGTCTTTGTTGTCTCTTTCCACTCCCTCCTGCCAGTCTAGTCTTCTGCTTAATCCATCCGCCTTTCCCATGCTCTTTTCTGGAATGTACTTTAATATGAAATTAAATCGCAATAGGTATAGGGCCTATCTTGCTTGTCTGCAGTTTAATTTTTGACTCGTCATAAAATACTAGAGGTTCTCATGGTCTGTCCAGATTTCAAATTCAAGTTTCGCTCCTTCCAAGTAATGTCTCCATGCTTCTAGGCATCTTATAACTGCCAGCATCTCCTTATTGTGAATTTTATAGTTTCACTCTGTGGTATTTAATGATTTAGAGATGAAGGCTACTGACCTCCACTTTCCATCTTCACACTTTATTGATAGTACTCCCCTTGTTGTATAGTCTGAGGCATCTGCTTCCACTCTCATTTCCCTATCAATGTCCGGGATGGCCAGAACAGGTTCTGTGGTGAACACTGCCTTAAGTCTCTCAAACGCTTTCTTCTGCTCCTTCTCCCACTTCCACTTTTGCTCCTTCCTGACTAGCATGTATAGTGGTGCTGCTATCCTAGCAAAGTTCTTTATAAACCTCCTGTAGTAATTGGCGAGGCCTAGGAACTTTTGTACTTCCTTGATGTTCCTGGGTGCTGGCCAGCTCAGGACTTCTTCTATCTTTTCCTTCTGCATCTCCACTCCCTTTGGACCAATCACTATTCCCAGGAACTCTACCTCTTTCACTTTCCATTTGCATTTCTCCAGCTTCACAAACAGGTCGTTCTCCTCCAATCTCCTTAGCACTTCCTCCACCAGTTCATCATGGCCCTCCTCTGTATCTGTGGCCACTAAAATGTCATCAATGAAGGTTGCCGTGTCCCCTTGGTTTATGAGGTCCCTGAACAGATCATTCATCATTGCTTGGAAGGTAGTGGGGGAGTTTGTTAATCCAAAATACATAACTGTAGGCTTATATGCTCCAATATGTGTCATGAATGCTGCCTTCTATTTGTTCCCTTCCTTGATTCTGACATTATTATATCCCTATCTTAAGTCTAACTTTGTAAACACCTTCCTCTTTCCTACTCCATCTAATATATCTGCGATGAGAGGTAAAGGGTATCCATTTTTTATCGTCCACTGGTTTATATACCAATAATCTTGTACCATCCTCCGTACACCATCCTTTTTTGCCACAAAGTGTACTGGTGATGTTTGAGGTAATTTGGAGGGTTGGATATATCCTTTCCTCAACTGGTCTTCCACAAATGTCTGTACCTCCCTTCTTTCTTCTCTCGATAATGAGTATACCTTTCCTTTCTTTGGTGTAAACTCCTTCTTTAATTCTATGGTGTGATCCCAGGTTTTCCGTACTGGCATCCTTTCCAACTCTCTCTTTCCAAATACTTTTCTCTACTTCCAAAATTTTCTGGGCACCAGTCTTCTTAACGTTTCTTTGTCCTTGTCCTTTTCTATTTTCCTTGCTTCCTCTTCCTCTTCTTCTTGTTTTCTTCTCCCACATATCAGTGGACAATATGTCATTTTTACTTCCCCTTTTTCCTAGTCTATCTCTGGATTATGGACCGCTAGCCATGGCATATCCAGTATCAGCTCTGTTTTTCCCAAGTTACACACGTCCATCCTTGCCCTTTCCATATGTCCTTTGAAGAACATATTACACTCAACCTGGTGCATTATAGCTCCTCTCACATTTATTGTTCCATCTATATTCTGGACTAAGAGGGGTTTTTTTTAACTTTTCCATTTTAAACCCCTTTTCCTTTGCAAAGGTCGTGTTCATGAACAGACCTGTTACCCCACTATCCAATAGTACCTTTACTGCTACTCCTTCATGATTTTCCAACTTTTCTAACCCTACTTTCAACCAGACCTCCCTTAACAGCTATAGTATACGCCGTATGTCTCTTACTCTCTCAGTTGTATTGATGGAATTTAATTTATTGCCCAGTTTTTCTGGGCGCAATACACTGTATAGGTTATTGGAGGCCAGTTGAGAGCTCACTGTCCTCCATTTTCTTTTGCCGACTCTTACGGCATTTCCACTACTCTTCCTTTATGCCTTTTCCAACAATTTTTGGCCATATGGCTCCACTTCCCATATATGTAGCATGTTCTGTCTCCTCCTCTTCCTCTGTCTATATCCATTGCATTTGGGTCTCTCCTTGGACCCATCTGAGTTCCCCCTCTACTGAGTGTATTTCCTCCTCCTCCTCCTCTTCCTCTATACCCTCCCCCCATTCTTCACCTTATTTGCCCCCCTCTTTCTCTATATGATCCTCCCCCTCGTGGCTGCATATTTCCCCCTGGACATGCCGCATTCCTCCCCAACACTCTCTCCTCTGCCCTACTCTGTCTTTGGTTTCTGTCTAACCTCACCGCTCTTTCTTGCCACTCTCCAATGGTGGTTGGTGGTTCTTCTGCTTTGGCCAACTTCCTCCTGATGGCCCCATTCAGTCCTCTTTTAAACTCTTCAATGAGGGGTCTTCCCTCATAGCCACTCCTCCTGGCGACCTTTTTGAATTCTTGTACATACTCATTGCAGATCCTTCCTCTCTGTTCAATGGTCCTCAACTGCTCTATCTTTCTTTCTTCCTCCAATATCTCTCCAAAGTTGTTCCTTATCTTTGCAAATAACTGCTCTGCCAATTCCACTTCTGACTCCCCCTTTGCTAATTCATCCAACAAATTATCTTTCCATGCCTCTGCTATTCCTCCCTGTACATACAATAATACTCAGGCCACCTGGGTTGCCACCACTTCCTCTGTCATCTTTATTCTGATATATAGTCGAGCTGCATTCACAAATGTGCTCACTTCCTCCATTTTCCCACTAAAGACTTGAGGTCTTGCAACCTCCACTCTGCTCCCTTGCTACTGGAGGAGCATGGTATTAACCTACTATTGCAGAGTTGCAATCATGGTGAGGAGTTGCTCCTCTCTGGTTTGGGGGGGGGTGGATGCCAAGGGGCATTTCCTCTGTTGCTGTTGTTGTTGGCGAGATATTGGTGGTGGCAATGACGATGGTGACAATTCCTCGTAGGAGGATGAGCAGTCTTCTTCGTCTGTACTTATGACTGACTATTGACTAAGAAAGGTGAAACAATATTATCCCTAAGAAGGGAATCTCTAAGCTAGACAGGCCTTTTAGAGGTTACTATTGTTCCCCTGCGTAGACCAGTCACAATAGATCAGTAGCACAGAGCTGGTAGTAAAGAACTAATTACAAGTCCACTCGATATAGAGGTCAGGTCTCTGGCAGGGACACAAGCTTTGTCCAGGCTGTTTACCCACTGTCCCTAACTAACAGTGAAGTCCCCTTTATAGCTAGGGTCCGCTATCCAAAATGCTTTTGAGCACTGTGCTCGTTAGCAAGAATGATAAGAGAGTAAGTGGGTGGTGAGGCTGCGAGGTGCGAGGTCACCGTTTGGGAATTGAGTTCTTGTGTTATTGATAGACAGCGAATGTCCTTAGTGATCACCCTAGGTAGATGTTCAAGAAGAACTCGATGGAGTTCTTCATTAGATTACAGCCCTACTTATACTACTACTACAGTGGCTGTACCCTAGAGTCCCATGATCACATGTCCTTTCCAGAATGTTCTATGATCACCTGACCTTGTCATGTGATTTGACTTGCTGAGTCCCTACACTATTTATATCCTTACTCTACTGTATGCTTTGAGGTTTTGGATAAGTGTTCAAATGCATGGGAAACCTTTTCCTGTTTGGGGCTCTCATAACACTGATATAATGCTTTCTGGAAGTCCGTGTAACTTCCATATGTGATCTCAAAATAGCTTTGCAAGTCCTTCTGCTGATGTTTTCTCCATTGTAGCTATAAAATGCGCCATTTTACTAAAACAGTCGTATACTACCAGAATAGTATCATATCCCTGGGCTAATGGCAGCTTGGTGATAAAGTCTGCCAAGATATAGCTCCATAGCTTTTCTGGGATTGCATTGGGCATTAGTTTTTCTACTGGTACTTTGCTACGATTCTTGTACCTTTGATATGCATTGTATCCATCCACATACCTCTCCACCTCCTTTGTTGCTCCTGGCCACCAGTAATTCCTGGCGATCAACTCTGCTGTCTTCTATCTCCCTCCGTGTCCTCCTACCGGGGTGTTATAGTGCAATTGTATTATCTCCCTCCTGAGTTTCCCTTCTGGCACATATATCTTCCCTTCTTTAATTACTATCCCATCCTCTATTTCCTATTCTTTGTCTTTCAGTGTCTTTATTCCTGCCCTCTTTAGCTCTTCTACCACTTTCACTACTCTTTTATCTTCTTCCTGTGCTCTTTTGATTCTTTTCTTTAGGTTTCCTTCCTCTATCATTGTTTCAGCTCCCCTAATCCATTCTGGTTTTATCAGTTTCTAGTCCTCATTGTCCTTTTCCACTCCCTCCTACCAGCCAGGTCTTCTGCTTAGTCCATTTGCCTTTCCCATACTCTTTTCTGGAACATGTTTTAATGTAA
>Ga0153926_100124_pt1 | contig 16931 bp, 10 predicted proteins | sample TSNJ010MetaG_FD_104716 | JGI IMG/M metagenome (GOLD analysis project Ga0153926, IMG submission 104716) | Attine ant fungus gardens microbial communities from New Jersey, USA - TSNJ010 MetaG | ecosystem: Host-associated > Fungi > Mycelium > Unclassified | place: USA: New Jersey, Wharton State...
AACTAAAAAAGCACACAGAGCACTAATAACTTATATTTATACTTTTGTAAGATTTTTTATTATTAATTGATACAAGTAAATACTTTTATAATAAAAATAATTTTTAGCCCTTTTAGCCCTTTTTAAAAAATAAAATAAAACTAAAATTTAAAGAGTAAAAACTGATCTAAATTATTCAATCCAAATCTAGTGAAGAGCATAATCTTTATTACATCTTGCTTGATTTTGGTATACTATGGTCCTAAGCATATATAAATATGGTTATGTACAGCACTATAAGCTAAAATTATCTGTTTAATATTAGTTCTACTAGGTTAATAAGTGGTATTTGTATAAATTACAAACTAATTGTATTCCTATCTAGTTAAAATGGATTAAATAAGGTGAAAACATAAGGAAAGCATCAAGGTTTTATTAAAATTCTAGTAGGAAGGTAAGAGAGTATAGTGCAGCATCTATTAAATTTAGTGATTGAGTAGCAGGTATAATTGATGAAATTGGAAATCTTTTTAAAAAAAAGAAAATACAAGTGTAGAATTTATTCTAAGTTTTTCAGATCTACCACTTCTACGTTATATTCAAAATCAACTAGTAAAATCGCATAAAATGGGATCCAAATCATATCAATATCGTCTATATAAATATAAAGGTATAATTCAACTTATTAATATTATTAATGGACTTATTCGTCATTCTTTTCAACTTCTACAACTGCATCGTGTTTGTCAAGAAATTTTAATTATTTATCCTTGTTCACTTACTAAATCTTCTATTTGATTTGGAGGTTTTTAGATGCAAAAGGTATTATTACTTATTCTATAAAATTTGCTAATTATCCTCAAATAAGTATTAAAAAATATTAAAAAATATCTTCAAGATGTTCCATGATATAAATAAAATAAAACACATAATTCTATATTTTATCAGTATTACAATACTATAGTGTTGAGTAGTTCTTATAAAGATTTACCATTCTACAGAATACTTTACTTTTATTTCACCCCCTTTACTGTGACCTGTTTACGCTTGTTTTACTATACCACTTAAAATGTTGGTTAAGTCTATTGGTTCGGCACTATAGAGTAGTCCATCGTCAACATAGTGTAATATGCGCAGTATCGCGGTTTAATTTGAAACATGATTTTATTATCAAGTTGGATAGGCTCTTTGATAGTAGAGATATATGAGTTACTCCATGATAGTAGCAGTAGGGCTCCTCGAATTATGCTACATGTGTATGTGAGCGCTAGGTTATTTTAGGTGTTATTAAAATCTATTTCTTTCCTACGATATTAAGGGTCGGTCAATTATTAACGTTTTAGGGTAGCTTGCCTGTTCTATGCTCTATCACCATTGTTCGATTTATGTTATCTATTAAACTTATTAGTTATTGGGAATAAGCCAATTCGGAAGTATTAATGTTAAAATCTATGTTGATTCTATCAAAGAATTTATTAAATTGAACTCATAAATATATTTACTATTTAGTACTCCCTTTAGCTTTGTGGGGTGGTCGTTAAGCTTCCTTTGTGAAGAATGAATCCATGTTGACTCGGGTTATCATATTGCTTGTTATATTCCAGTAGGACTCCGTTTATCATGTTTAGCTTTATTTGCTCGTGTTGGTAACCTTAAGTATCGAGTATCTTCTATTATTTTGCTATTCCCATTTTCATATACCTATAGTTAGAGTGTAGTAGTAATCCTTTTTTTGTAACGTAGGGTATAGTTCAAGTGCCCCGTTTAAAGAGTACGTAAAAACTTAATACCATATAAGTTACAGTTTCTAGTAGAAGGTTAATCCTTTTCCAAAACTTGTCTCGTTATCATGGTCGCAAGTGAGACTTTCCCTTGATTTATATTGTATTTTATACACTGATTCATCGTATGATTCTCAAATCTTTCAAATTAATATTCGGCTTAAAAGTCTGAACTTAAAATCAGGTTTTTTAAAGGTACTCCGATAACTCTGTGATTTGGATAACGGAGGAAATTAATAAAAAGTATTTTTCATAGTTAGAATTTTATCGTAGTTTTTTAAAATCTTTAAACTTAAAATTACCTGAGTAATGTTGTTCTACTCTGTTTCTATGAAGTTCTATTTAACCAATATATCATATGAGTTAATTATTTTAATTTATTTTTATAAAATTTTCATAAAATGAGAGTAGGGTTTTAATTTGCAACTCATAAAAATTTAAGCCATTTAGTAACATAAACTATTTTTAAAACTTTATGCTTAAGTGATCTTGTAAAAGATTTTAAATTACACCTTCCATTCAATTTGGATAAAATTTATTAGCATTGGTTATCAAGAATACTTAATTTAAACTTTAAATTATTTTACTAGATTCTTATTATAAAAATTATTTCAATATTGAGTTTGTTTTAGATTAATTTAGTATAAGTAGATAAGAAATTAAAAATGTAGTTAATAATTCATTTTGTTAGCTTATAGGTTAAAGTATTTTTACTTTGATTTTATTAAATTGAATAAGATTTTTTAAACACATGTTCACCAAATTTGTAACAATTTGTTCCTTTAGTTCATAAATAATGACTTTAATAATTTATATATGTTTGTTATTTATTATGAGTTTTTACTATATTATGCTCAATCCTTATAAATTAATACGAAGGATTAGAACAAAAGAAGGTTTATAAAGAAGTTATATTATTATATAATAGACAATAGGTATTTATTTAAAGTAATTCAATTTGAAGACAGATTTTCAAAATACTTGTTTGTCAATATTGAACAAATTTATTGCGAATATTTTTATATAAACATTTTGCTAACCAATTTAATTTGCAGGGGTTATTAATAATATTTTCTTGTGATGATATTGTTGTTAAGTTTTAAATTTGACCTTTTATCTATTTTATTAAACATTTACATTAACTTTATATTTTAATGGCCACTTATTCCACACTTTAATTGTGTTTATTTTAAGATTTAATAATTTGGAATTTTGCAATTTAAAACCTCCTTCTACTTTTCCTTTTACTATACTATGTTTTCTTGTGTTCCTAAGAAATAAATCATTTAATCTAAATTATTGAAGTTAGAATATAATTTATAAACAGGTCCTAAAGTATACCCTAGAATCCTTCAAAATAACTATAAAAATAATTATACCAAAATTTAAATACGGCTAAATCAACATTAAAAACAAATTATAAAATAAAGAAATTAAAAGTTAATTCAAAATAGTTATTATACTTGGTAAGACAAGTAGGTAAATTTTAAATTGATACAAATAAAAATAGATATAAAATAATTTTCTTAATACTACGAATTTTTTAAAAAGTGTTCAGACAGATATATAATTGGGCAGTTAAAATAGAATAACAGAAGTTAAGTTACAAAATTAGTTAAGTTACAAATTAAAAAAAAACAAAAGTTTTATAAGTGCTTTTGTATTCCTGGTTATAGTTTATAGCAAAGAAATAATCTAAAAAGATTTCTCATTATTATTTAATGTTTAATTATAAGGCACCTTGAGAATATAAATCTATAACAGAGATAGCAAATAGTCGAAATAAAATTGATAATACTCTTAAATTTCAAATAATTGAGTAGACAATTACAAAAGTTTAAATCCGGAGGAAAAATTATAAGTGCTTCAAAATATCAATCACTATTATTATCTTCTCTATAAATTTATAGAATAACCTTTATTGTAAAAAATTTAAAGACAAATAGCTTTGATTCTAATATAGTATGTAAACTTTAAATATCAGGATATAAAAAATATATTTATCTTTAAACTGATTTATTCCATGTATATCCTAACTCTCTACTATTTTAATAGTATTTATAACTTAGAATAATACATTTCAGTCTTATTTAATTTAAAATGTGATCTTTCAATAGATTTATTATATAACATATAACTCGTGCTAACTCGTGCCTTATTTAGTTTGAAAATTCAACTTATACTTAAATTATAAGCAATAGCATTAAGCTAACATGTTGAAAATTGGTATACAAGGTCTTCTTAAGGGTTTTATATTCTTAATGTTTCTTTTTTCGTTTAAATTAGAAAGTAGCGCAAAATAGCACACATTATGGAACATTATTAGATAATAATATAAGCTATAAATTAAATAGAGCTAGTTTAAATATAAAATTCTAATATCTAATCTAAAACACATATAGTATATATTATACTAGGGTTAAATAACCTATACTCTTAATATAAACCTTTTAATAATTAAATGCTGTATTTATTTGAAAGTTACTAACAAAAGAAGGAGATCAAATTACTCGGAGAATGAGGATTTATAAAAGTTTTTGAAAAACTAAACTATTTTTCCGGAATTAACTACCTAAATAAAAATATTTAATAATAAAGCATTATTTCTATAAAAATTAATAAAGATAATTAGACAATTATGTAATAAAAATGAATTAAAATTTTTACCTCTTTATTTTAAAGGCACCTCTAACATTACTATAAAATTTAAAAGTGTTTATAAATCATTACTTATACTAGTGGTAGTTAAAATAAATTACTTTAACTGTAATTGTAGTTATAAATAAAAATTACTAAGCAAAATTATAAGATTTAAAAAATTCTGTATTAAACTAATAACTTAATATACTTTATAAACTAAAAACTGGTAATTAAATATGTAACCTTTTAGCTATTTTATTAGAAATTTTCTAACACAGGATTTGGGCCATGATTAGCATATTTAAGTGCTTTAGTTTTTGTTATATTTAATTTTGACTTACCTTTATTTGCTGAATCTTTTTTGTTTCTTTTTATTTCATGTGGTATATAGCTAGTACACTTAATTACCTTTTTAACTGGTTTAATAGAGATTAGTTTTAAACCCTGGATATTTATATCCTTAATATGGATTAAGTATAATTATAGCCTTTATCACCGTACTATATTTATTATTTTAAATTGTTAAGAAATAAATAAACTTTTAAATAGAACAATTAGATAATAACTAATAATTATAAATCTTAATTTCTATTTCTAGTGTATTAAAAATATTTGGGTTATTTAAACTTAATTAATAATTTAGAGTATATATAGCGAGTATAGTTAAGTGGTATAATATCCGTCTTCCAAATGGTTGTCATCAGTTCGAATCTGATTATTCGTAATCGTAATAATTTAGTTTTAATTAAGCTATATTTTATAGCAATTCTAATTTTCAAAAGCCTAATCCAAAAATAAAATTTTCCTGAGGAGTCTGATAAGGATTAACATTTCTGCTATTTATAAATTATAAATAATTACTTTAAAAACCAAACTAAAACAAAAATTGTAGATTTGGATATATCACCTGTTATTAATCAATTAAAATTTTCATCTGCAATGTATAATTGTTTTAAGGCAGGTAGAGTTCCTTTTTTTTTTATAAAAATCCATGATTGGTATTCAAGAATAAAGGTTAATAAATGGCTTCAAGTATAAATGCTATAGCAAATTTAAATATTTTTTCGTAGTGTTACAATGTTTAAAGGTATTATTTCTAATTTACCTTTATAATTTATAATCATTCTAGTTGAATAAAAATTAAATGTACCCTTTTTTTAGATCTATACTAAGGGTTTTAAAATAATTAAAATTAATTTTATACAATTTATCAGGGGTGGTATTAATGTGTTCCGAACTATCTTTAATGAAATAGTAGCACGCAATAAGAAAATCAATGTTAGATATGATATGAATAAGACCATTATATTTTTTCACATTTGATCTGATTTTATATAAAAGGTTTAGTTGTTCACTAATCAACTGGAGACAGGTAAAAATAATCATAAAATTTTTAAAAATAATCAATAACAGTTGGTTTAACAAGAAATTTAAAACAAAAATAATTTGTATAATTTATACCTTGCCTAATCAAGTAATTAATAAATTTGTTTTATTTTGCTAATGTAAGGTTTATAAGTCCCCAAAACATTTTATTATATATAAAAGAGGTAGAATTAGTTTAATAGGTAAAATCACGTTTTGTGGCAACGCTGTTAAGAGTTCGAGTCTCTTATTTTACCCTAAAAAAAATACATTACCTTTAATTAAAAATATATATAAGTATATATAATATATATTTAATAAATTATGTTTAAGAATATGGTTTACTTTTTAAATTAAGATAAAAAACTTCAAATATAAGAATCAGGTTCAAAACATCATAATAAAAAAGAAAAAAAAAATAATAATAAGCGAAGTAGTGTAACGGTAGCACAACAGTCTCATGATCTGTTAGATTGGGTTCAAATCCTAACTTCGCTAAACTAATCAATATTTACTTATATGTATACAAAATTTATTAAATTAAGGTCCTTTAGTATAGTGGTTCGTACAACTCCCCTTCAAGGAGTCAGGATCAGTTCAATTCTGGTAAGGATCAAAATTTAGGAATAATTGTCATAGGTAAGACTAAGCAATTGCTAATTGTTAGGGTTAATAGCTCTTGGACGTTCAACTCGTCCTTATTCCGTTTTCTAAAAAAATTTTAATTTTTTATTTTTGTTCAAACTTCAATTAGATTTGTATAATATAATAATAATTAAACCAAATTTGAATTTATTGAGGGTGCTAATGCTTACGATTTAATACTACCTGGCTTCGAATCGAATAAAAATCTAAAACAGATATATAAAAGCTAGGATTATATCCTAGTATTAGACACAAAAAATCAAAGCTGAAAGAGAAGTAAAAAAACATAAGTAATAAGAAAAGGCAGAGTGTCGATGTTATTAAACTACGTATTTTGAGTAAAAAAAGTACAGGGTTTACGCCTCATAATTTTAAAAGTGTAACTTTCTTCTTAAAATCTAAAAAAGCAATCAATGTTTAAGGCAATTTCATATCTCAATTAGCTACCAAAAATAGGTCTAATACAATTAGCCGATCACTTAAATAAAAAACCAAATAAAATATAAACCCTAAGTCATATAATTTTATACTTGCTTTAAACCAAATATTTGGGATTATTAATATAAATAATATACTTGTTAACAAACGGAAATTTTAACCTAGATGAAACAATAAAAAAAAAATTTTTAAGATACAAGTACTTTTACTAAACTTGATTTACGTTGTAAAATATTCGCTCATATTCCAATACACAACATTCATGGTTACTGAAAAGATGTAAAGCTAGATATTTTTAATATTTTTTTCATTTGCAGTAAAAGCTTACTTATGTTTTACGACATATGTTAAAATCGGTCAAGTAGTAGAAGAAAAACAGTCTTTCAAGTTACGACATAACCCTGTTCCTCACTACAGCTCAATGTTAAAAAGGCCTTCTTTACATTTTTTATTTATGTTTTCTATATTTAGAAATGTCCTTTTTATATGGAATGATTTACTCATTGTTTTAACAGATTGTCCTGATAATAATAATCTGAAACTATCTTAATTTAGGAAAATTTGATTCTGTATTCTTAATTAAAGCATGTATTTTACTTGAGAATGTTTAATTTAAAACTAAATGCAAAGAGAATAAAATTCTTTCAATAACTTTATATAATAAATTAACAAATTTTAAAATTAAATTCTTAGATTCATTGCAAATGATAACAAGGTAGTATAGATGTATTATTTAAATCATTTAATTGTAAATTGAATAAAGGTTATTGCTTTCATACATTTGTGTAGATATTTAGATTATATAGTGAAACTTTATATAAAATATATTTTAAATAATATTCCTATTATATTTAATCTTTATATTAAGAAAAATGATTGGAATATGAAAGAATAATGAATAAAATAATTATCCAAGGATGTATTAAGATTATTAAAAGTTCATATAAAGTTTAGTGAAAAAATATATAATAAATACTCATTAAATGTGACTAATTTTGTTACAGCTCCTAAATTAGCTGAAGCTATTTAAACTAGCAAAGACTATACTAAGTCTTATGAACTTAAATTTAAGTTGATGAGAGGTAAAGTTGATAAGAGATTAGAGCTGCATATTTTTATATGCAAAATTTAATTAGAGCCTGCGGGGTTACTATTACGATAGGATTTAGATTTATTTATTTTCTATGCTTAATGCATAATGAAATGCCTGTAGCTAAACCTACTTTATCTTTAGATAAAAATCTAAATAATTACTTTGGGTTAGTTTAAGTATAAATTACACACCTGATGATGACAAATGAAGAGTTCCATTTATTAAAATGAAAGATTCTAAAACAGGAGAGGTAAATAGCCAAAACAACCATTTTTAGAAAAATATTCATTATTAAAAAAGCATATAAGGAAAGATACAGTATTAAAGTTGAATATAAATTTGACAGAGGTAAATAATTATTCAAAGATTCTTTCTTAAGTTTATATAAAAGACTACTCCTATTGAAAAACAATTAAGTAAGTTAATGCTATATTCAATATATGGAATATTTGGTATGAAAGATATTACTTCTTCATTGAAAATTGTTTACTTTAAAGAAAGTATAAAAATAAATAAAAACTATTATTATTCACTATTTGCAGAATTAGATAATAATTTAATATTATTTAATATTAGTAGTATAATAAAGGAGTCTTTAAGCAAATGGTTGACAGATATTTAAAGTAATAATAATATTGATAATAAACTTTCTAGAAATAAAGCAGTTACATATGCTGTACAAATTTATGCTGCAATTTATGCTTACGCTAGATTGTCTATAATTAAAATTATTCCAGGTAATTCTTGTGTAATGTCTGATACAAATACTGTAGTATTATCATAACCTTTACTTTAAAAATGTATAGTGAAAGAATTAGCAAAATTTAATCTAAAATAGAATATGTCCTAAGTGAAGAAATTTTCATTAAAAATAAATTATCTGCAATAAACAAATTTAATTTAAAAAGTAATTAAAGCTAGAGGTGTTAAAGCAAGTAAGTTAAATTTTTATAAAATAAAATTATTATTAGCAGGAGAAACTGTAGCTACCTAATTAAAAGCAGCCTATACCCCTATAAAAAGAGAGTCATATTTAATTTAATTATGTCTTTATTATAAAAATATACCTGTTTACTCTAGACCTTATAATTTTATAATAGCAAAGTTTCTAAACAAGGATGCCGCTTAGTGTATAAGTTACTAAGAGTTATAATAAATTGTCCATTTAAACCTTTCCTATAATTGCTTAACTTCTAGCTACCTGTTAAGAAATCGTTAATCTCAAAACCTGTAAAAATTTAAGTAAATTTTATAATGTCTTATAAGACTCTTAACGCTAATAGGGCTACTTACTACTATTATTGCTGATTTTATAAATCGTATCAAGAAGTTATTTTAACTTATACTCTTCTTTGTTAAGTCTTTGAATAACATATCATAGGTAGCGCACTTCTTTGCTGCCAAACTAGAGCCCTGATATAATGTTATATTAGGTTAAGTTGGACTATTGCTTGCGCATCTTGTTGTTAAAATTCAATATTAGCAGGTTCTTCTTAGCTTTCTCAGTAAAAAAGATAAAAATAAAATATAGAAACAAAGAACCTAATAAAATACAAGCTAACTAAATTATGAAAGTTAAGATTCTAAAATCTTTCAGTTTTACTAAAAGTACACAAAAAAAACAGAAAAAAACTTTAAAGTTAAAAACAGCCACAAAGAAAAAAGTTTACCAATAAAATGTTATTATAAATAACTACATAAAATGTCAAAAAATTTGAATGAAACAGTAAAAATAAAAAACCCCTTTCAAATTAAAAAATCTAAAGTTAATAAATTATCCTTAGTTAATAAAGCCAAATAAACTTTTTATTCTTTTTTAAAAACTATCTGTCCTTCTAAAATTTATTAATTTTTAATGGTTTATAAGTTTTATACTTTATTTAATTTTTATTTTCTAATTTGGAACTAAAAATAAACATAAGCGAAGAATTAGTAAATGCTCTAAGCTACGCTTATCAAGAAATACTTGAATTTAGACTCCTATAGAACAGTCCGATTTCCTAGTGGCTTCAGCTATGGAGTCTTTCATATTTCGTATTAAACATACGTCTAACGCGCACCTCAACGCTAGGTAAATTATCGTTTCTTTTAAAAAACTTTTTCTTACTTTGTTGCTCGTTCTTAACTTTAATCGTTTTATTCACCAGTTGGATAATTTCATTATCGAATGTTCACAATTGAGTTTTTACTTTTTTAACCCGTTATCATATTACTAGACTCAACATGAATATTCTCTTAAAAGAGTGACTCTTAATAAAAATTTAAAGTTTTTTATATAATTAATTTAATTATTAATTTCATTCACGTAAACAAACACAATATTATATTTCTTCAGAAAATTTGAAATTACATTTTATTATAGTATAACTTTTTAATAAATCTTTTAGTGATAATGTTTTTAAATCCTGCATTTAATAAATTAGTTGTATAAGCACTAATCAAGTCAGAATCATACCAAATTTTGTGCTGATCTACTTTGTACATAATAAATTCTAATTCGTTTCGACCACCTTTGTAATTTTAATATATAAACTTTTTTTAAAACCCAATTTTACAAATTTACTCAATTTTAAAGGTGTTTGTAGAGTTGAACCTCCTCCAATTAAATAATCAGGTGCCATATCTTACTGATAACCTAAGTAATTATTTTCATTCCAATGATTCTTCACAAACTTATTTCCAATATTTGATAAAGTAGTTGGCCTCTCAATTGAAGTTTTCCATTTAAATAGCATGCTTTAAAGTTATTTTAAAATCTCTTATTGATTAATTTAGGAATTTATCTTTATCATGTTTTAATAATTAATCCATATGGGTTATTTCATACTCATTTACTTTATAAAAAATATAATGATTTGATCTTAAAAATCTTTCAAGTTTATTATCATTGTTCAATTTATTTTTAATTGATAACACTAGATTACCATTTTTTTGATAAAGTATCAACATTATTCTCCTGTTGATGGAAACTATTAATTTTTAATATAATTTTAGCTATAGTTAAAGGTGTAATTGGTACAATATATAGTTAATCCTTTACCACTACTAAATTATTTTCATATTTTATATGGATTCATAGTTACTTTGCTGGTAATTTATAATGTTTATAATTTAGTTAAATTTTAGTAAGATTAATAATGTTCTTATTTTCTGATGGTGCTATACCTTATCTAATCCCATATTCATTCACTATTTTTATAATTACCTATTCATTATAATTTAACCAATCCAGTATCTCTTACTTTCAAAGGTATATTAACAGTAACAAATAAAAATAATTAATAACTAATTTTAATATTTAAGTTATTTTATAAAAGCTGTATTAAATTCCATCAAAGTAAAATAAAAAGGTTATTTAAGATTATTTTATAATTTATAATACATTATTTATTAAGATTTAACCTATGTTATACTTATCTTTATCTCCGTAATATTAATAAGATATAATAATATTATATATTTAATATACCTTAGTTAACCTATATATTTATAGACTTAATAAACTTAATTGTAATATTATACATTTTAAAATAATTAATATTATATACAAGTATTCTACACCTTAATTAATTAACAAAAATCTATTACATGTAAACTTTTTTAAAATCTTAAAAATTAGCAGTTCTTTAAATCTTTTCTAAAATTTAATTATTAATATAATAACATTATTAATTTTAATTATATTTAATTCTATAGTAATATAGGGTATTTTAATTAATCTTTAAAACTTATTTATAAATATTTATTAGATTTATATCTTAAATATTATTAATGGATAATAATTCATAAAAAATAAGTTAAAAATAATTAAATTTACTTTAAAATCATAAATAATATCATATATATGATAGGGTTAAATAGTATATATTATAATCATTTTATAAAAACTATAATTATATTTTAAATCTATGTAAATATCATCTCCTATTATTTAATTAAGTATATCTATTGAGTATAAGGTATTTATTAAAAAATGTTATACAATAAATATCATCAATTAAAGTAATTATTACTCATTATATTATATTACTATATATCATATACTTGATAACAGTTTAATACACCTAAACTTATAATAATAATTATAAATTAGTATAAAACCCTAATAAGTATCAAAATTAAAAAATAATAATTAAAAAGCTTTAATGAATCAATCAATAGGAATGTAATACTAATCATATCATATAATATCTTTACTTATCATATATCTTATTTCAGATATCTATTGTCTGAATAGGCGCAAATTAAACAAGGATATAAAATATAAGCTCAGTATAATAAATACAAAATAAATATAAAAATGATAATATAAAATCTATGTGTAACCTACCAACATCTACACAATCTTAAATTATTGAATAAAATTCAAAGAAATAATAAAAATCATAATAAAAATACAAAATAAAATATAAATTAAATTAAATAAATTTAGAGTGAGACTACTATATAATAGTAAAAATTACAATCAAATTCAATACCAAGTAAAATATCTTTAATACCTATACCTGTAATCTCATATAACTATGTAAAAATAAAACTGTAATAATCAAATAATTATAAATAATAACAATAATCTTAGAACGATACATATATAATAAGTAACTCAATAATAAAATATAAAAATATAAAACTACCTGTAAACTCTAAGGATATCTTATCCTCTCTTCCTCTTCCTCTACCTCTAGCACTAGTCTAACTCTATCACTAATTAAGTAAGTCAGTATAGTTAAAAAATCTCAACAAAAATAATAGTAAAAATTCTTTGATCCTCTCAAATATAAAAATTACAAATCTAAATTTTTTTTTAAAAAAGTAAAACTATGATATGTTCATATACCCGTATACGTAATAAAATAAGGTATAATTAATATACAAATAAACTAACTAAACTAACTAAACAAAAAAGAATTAAATTTAATAAAAATTATTAGTCCTCATAGATTGATAAAATAATGTAAAGAGAGGATGGTTATCTATATTCGTAAATTAACCTACAAAATTAGTCTATCCATCACCAGAAATAATCTAAAATTAAAGATAATCATAAAGGTTCGTCCTATAAGTACTCTAAATATAATAACTCATAACTAAATATCAAAAATATTTAATATATGCTGAATGTTATCTGTATATGATAAACTAAGATATAATCAATAAAATAATTAAAAAAAATCATTCTCTAAAACCGCTAAGATGAATAGAGAAGACAATTAACCTGGATGTGTTAAATCAGTCTTTAAGTGTTAGAATATATGAATATAATATATTATATAGTCCTAGGTAAATCTTTATAAAAACTAAAATAGATCATATAAATTATAAAGTGGTTAAGTATAACTATATCAAAAATAAAGTTTACTCATAAAAAAAAGAAGTATTTTCTGTTACTTTTTGTAGAATTTTTGTTCGATTTTGTACTTTTACGATAGGGTGTTGTCTATTTGTATATAACATTATCTATTTGGTGAAATAAGGAGTTAATTGCTATAGTTAAACAGTTAAAGATGTCTAAATCTAGTTCTTCTTATTTAATTCTTCTGATTCGGTTTGGATTACCTAAGTGATAGCTTATCCTTAACTTTTTAAAGCTATTTCTATCTAGCTCAAATCAACCTAGGTTAAACTAAAGTCTTGTTCTATTTTTCTACATTCATGGTACAGTTATATAGTTGATACTGTACGAATCCTTTAAAATTTGATGCAAATCAGTCTATTAGTTTAAAATTTAAACCCCGGTTGGTGGGTTACATCCGTTTTCATCATATTATGTTGATGTTGCTATCCCTTGTTCTCTTACTTAACCTGTAATCTATGATCTAGATGAGTTTAAATTGTTTCCTGTTTCTGCATTTACTGTGTTTGGTTTGTCTCCAATATGTTTGGTTTTATGGTATATTGTCTATATTCCTGAGCTAGGAAAATTATCTTTTTATAAATTCCAAGCATAAGGTCTTAATTAAATTAAAAGGAAAAATCAATATTATTTTTAACTTGTGTGTTGTTTTAGTGTCAGCTTCAAACAGAGGTAATTGTTTTTTACGTCTCTTGTTCACTAGTTCATCAAAATTTACTTAAATTGGATTAAGGTTCTTCAGATGTCTAACTTTAATCATTATCACTCTATATTTCAATACGCAGAGTGCATCACTAATTTTAGTAAATATGTTAAAATATTTTTATATTAGTTCTATCAATATATCTTTAACAAAGGAATCAAATAAATTTCACAATCAATGTATCAAGAGGCTACTTCCATCGTGGTTAATCTTTAAGTTAAAGCTGTATGACAAGTTTGTTGTTTGTATAAAACCGATCGCATTATAGGATAAATCGGGATCAAATATTACTTATATTATCATTCTCCTAACTTCTTTAACTATCTTATCCCTACTTGTTATATAGAACAAATTATTTATTTGAGCCCCAACACATATCATTACTAACTCCTCTCTATGCATACATCTCTTCAGTAAATACATTTGTAAGATACAAATAACTTTCAAAGTCTGTCAACCACAATATACACTAGATATGAATGATATAAAATATACCTCTACATACATAATAATATTTTTAAATTTATGTAGTGGCGATTATGATTAAATATAAAGACTTACTACTTGCTTGAAATTCTATAACTCTACTTAATTCACTAAGAATTTTATGGATCTTATTATATTAATAATCTTTTTTATAAACTCCAGTATGTTGCTAAGTATTGAAAGTTCGTTTTTAACTTATCATCTAACTATTTTAGAGTTCTACCATATAATAGTATCTTTCTACTTTTAGATATTCCTTAATAAGATCATAATCCTCTATATTCTTTTCCTTATTACATTTGCTATGAACAAGTCTTAAATTCTCTAATTTATTTAAAATCTCCTTCAATCTAGGATCCGCACCTTCTAACATTAGAGGAATCTCATGATCTGTCTTTAGATCCTTGTTTCACTCCATTTTCTTTGGTTTTACTTCATTGAAGTGATAGCTGTTCTCAGTTGACAAATCTTTTTTATGATATAGTCATCAAGCGTAGTATACCACTAAAATTAAAAAAAAGGAGTATTCTCAATAATCTTAGTCTCTCACGCTAATAAGGAACTTAAGTCAATCAATTTCTTCTCACATATCGGACACCTGTCTTTCTGCCTAAACATAAGTCTATCCTTCAAATCTTGAGGAATTAAAGATAATAATTTAATTAATTGAATGTACTGTACTGGAACTAAAAATATAGAGTTAAATCTAAGGCTCTTATAAGTTTTTGAAAATACCTAAGTTCGATTCACTAAGAAGGTCAACTAATTTAGGAATAGATAATACCTTTTCTCTTCTGATCTTATTATCTTCTACTTTAAGAAGGTTTGTAGTTCCAAATGTTCCTTTATGAAGTTTATGTGACCCATCGATGGAAATATGATCTCTTAATGTTCCGTCTTCATTCTGGAAATATCCTTTGATTTTGAAATGGAGTGGAAATGCTTATCCAAATTTCTTAAATATATCTTGAATCTATTGAAGACAAATCAATCAAGATGCTGTATGATGGGTGTTTGTTTTGGAGCAGGAGAAAAGTAGTTTGATCATCCTGTTATTTTTTAAATGATATACTTCATAATAATATCTAAAGATTTATTCGCTCTTGTCATATCACTAAGTTCCTTGATTTTGCTCATGAAGCTTGATGTAGCTTTCGTTGAAGGATAGATTTACAATCCTAGCCCTAATTTTCCTCCAATTATTTTATAATAACGCGTTATCCAGTTAACCTTAGTATGTCTAACAATATGAAAGGTTCATCCTAAAAAATCTAATTTTTCACCCATCTTTCAACGTATGAGACTAGTTTTTCTTATGGGGATAGTTCTAATCCTTTTACACGTAAAAATTCTTCTATAGCGTTTTTAATGTTATATAAGACTTCCAAGTCATTACTTACAATGACAAAGTCATCAGCATATCTTAGCATAGAGCTACCTTTTTTGACTCTCAGAATTCCTCCCACTTTGTTTGACACATTATTGTCTTCATATAATTTATGCTTGCTCCTATCCATGATCCGCGTTACTCTTCTAAACTGGGTGGTTTACCGCCGATTGCTTCCTTAAGGAATTAATTGTCATTAACAGTCTTCTTGAGACCCTCAAGTGTTCAGTTCATTATTATTGGAGAACCTTGTGGAACTCCTTTATTATTTTAATATCTCTCGGTCAATACCTTAAATTCTTTTTCACCTTCGTGACCTACAATTCTTGTCTTCATCCATTGAGAAAGTAAATTAACGTATCCCAAAGGCATAGGGAGATTATCTAATACTCAATTATGGTCAAAGTTGTCAAAGCATCCTTTAATGTATGCATCTAACACGTATTTCTCTCATTAATAGTTTGGTTTAATCTCTTTTTGAGATATATTGAGAGTTAATCACATCATAATCCATCATCAATTCACTTCTTGACAGGAAATTGGCATCCCTCTTACTTAATATTCTATCCCCGTCAGACGAGACATTACTTCTTATTCATCTTATTTTCCATAGAGCGCTGTAACTGCGTGAAAGCAATTAGTTCACCCCTGAATCCTCAGGAAGCATCAACACCGAGTGGCTCTATGTAAGGTTCTATTACTAATTTTAACAAATGGCTCTATCATCCATTGTTGGTATTCCCATACCTCTTAGTTACCATTAGCTTTTGGGATCATTACCCTGAGAACATCTTTACTTTGATACTTCTTAAGATTTTCATTATTTAATCTTCATAAAAGTTCGTATTTCAATATCGAGTTCAATTTTAATTTCTTGTAAGCAAGCTTGTTAAGGTATTAAACGGGCTTATCCATGTTTTCTCTTAACATATTACGTTTATCTGACACAAGTTTTTTCCCCTCCTAAAGGAAAGGGGAGTACCCCTCTCGACTCCCCCAACTCAAATTTCAGTCCTCTGTGTGTAAATTTTTTTTAGTAGTCGGAACCCCACTTACCCCCC
>Ga0153926_100130_pt1 | contig 16638 bp, 5 predicted proteins | sample TSNJ010MetaG_FD_104716 | JGI IMG/M metagenome (GOLD analysis project Ga0153926, IMG submission 104716) | Attine ant fungus gardens microbial communities from New Jersey, USA - TSNJ010 MetaG | ecosystem: Host-associated > Fungi > Mycelium > Unclassified | place: USA: New Jersey, Wharton State...
AGCACACAGAGCACTAATAACTTATATTTATACTTTTGTAAGATTTTTTATTATTAATTGATACAAGTAAATACTTTTATAATAAAAATAATTTTTAGTGGCAAAGGGGCCCTTTTTAAAAAAATTTTAATTACCTGCTGCTCCCTTCACTCTTCCTTATTTCTAATTTATTTCTTATTTAATTCTTAATTTTACTTTTAAATTCTGAGATGCGCAAAAAGTTATATGAATATATATATAAAATTTAATTTCAATTCTGAGATACGCAAATTCTATATAACTAAATTTATTTCTTATTTAATTTTTAAAAGTGATACGCGCAAAACTTCTAATATTAACTTTAATTAATTATTTTTAATATTCTAATTGTTATATTTATAATATTTAATACCTTAATGTATAGCGCAATTTTAACTCTTTGAGAGCTTTTAACTTAAATTTCAAAAGAAGAATAATGTCAACTTGTAAGCTTTTATTAACTAATTTAATAATGGAATAAGAGCAACTTTATCTTTTAAACTTATTTTTAGTTTTTAATTTTAATTAATTTATTTATTTAAATTTTATATTTAAAGCTATATGTGATGCGCAGCTTATTATTTTTTATTCTAATTTTTATTTCTAATTATATTTTACTTGGTGAGTATGGTAGTTGCGCAGCTTATACTTTTTATTTAAAATAAAGTTCTGTATAACTTGCTGGTTAGGGAAAGCGTAATACTAGTTTATCTTATTATTTTATTTATTAAAATCTAAATTTAATTTTATTTGGTGGTTATATCGGGTTAGTAAACTATCTATTAATTAATATTACTAGAATAAATAAATTATTATGTTGATTCAAGAATGAATATTTTTAAGTAGTCGAATAGAACGAATTTTATGCATTTGATTAAGAATTTTTTAAGTGATGTATAATTACCATAATATTTATGAAAAGATCGTGCTCATATTCGATATTCAAGTGCTTTAATTTCTTTTAATAGTTTTAAAGAAGTATTGTACTAAAAAATTAATACCATCCTAAGAAGTAATTACAACTGTATTATAAATATTTTTAACGGTAAGTTCCTATCAAATTAGCAATAGCCTCTAGTACAATTCCATCACCTTTTGAGTAATTGAAAAAGTATTAATCATTTGTTGCGGTTCAATTTAAAATAGATAAAACTACTTTTATTTCTGTAAAACCAATAATCCAAGATTTACTTATTACTTTTATAAAATTTTTACATACAATATTTGTCATATTATTAAAGCCAATTCAAGCAGGTGAAATATAATCAATAGGTATATTTATATTTTTAATAGCAAAGATCAATTTATATGACTCATCTTTAGCTAGTATCGGATTATTAGGAATAAGATTAGCTTCTTTAAACTTTAAATAAAAACAAATAATTACTAGTAAGTAGCGTAAATTCAACCAAAAATAGGAATAAGAAATTAAATAATATGTTTTATATTACTAATACGATATTCAGCTATATTATTATTATCTGGAAAAGTAGAAATAGTAATACAACCAGCACCAATAATATTTTTATATTGATATAGAAGACGTACATTATGCTCATTTTAACTTACTTTAAATTGGAATGTTCAATTTCCTTATTTCTTTTACTTTAAGCCTGCTTCGAGCAAACACTACAAAGTCATCTGCATACCGGATGTTATTAATTTTGGTAAATACCAGTCTTCTTTGGGTTAAAGCGTAACTGTCTCTTTATCGCACCGTTTTGTCACCTTTTTTAAATTTATTTAAGTATTCAACATATTTTTATCCGCTTTTTCTAATCCATCCATAACGTAATTACTTATCACCGGAGATCTTATAGCTCCTTGGAAAGTTTAAGTAAGGCTGGTCTCATAATCAATTAAGTATATAAATCCTGCTTTAAGCCATTTGTGTAGGTAGGATTTTTAGCTAAACTATGGGGTAATGTACATTGTTAATTACTCATTCGTGTAAAATATTATCGAATAATTTCAGGATGTCCGCGTTTAATACAAATTAGTCCACGTAATCTTCTCTTATAGCGTATTTTATCTCCGCAAGGGCATTATTGGTTGATCTATCTTTTCGGAAAACTCTTAGCGTCACTGGTAGTCTCCGTTACTGGTTCCAGTGTCAGTTTGAGCAGAGCTTGTAAGCATTTATCAAGTGTAGTGGGGATTCCTAGTGGCCTATTACCATCATTAGCTTTAGGAATAATTAAATAAAGACCCTCTTAACCGGAGAGGCTTTATATTCTTTTGGGTTATTTAAAATCTATGTTGAATAAACCGTTTAAAGTAATTCAAATTGATCCAAAGGTAGTATCTTAGTATAGAATTAACTATCATTAATTTAATAAAGTAAACATTTGGTCTTACATTAAAATATCTCACAATAAACATCAACACTAAAATTTAGTCAATTTAGAAGGAATAAAAAGCTAAATTAATAATTGGGTGTTAAGGTAAAATAACAAAATAATTATATCTACCTAAAACTAAATTAACGGAAGCTAAAGTTCTTATTTTTTTAACTAAATGTAATATATTTACAAAAGTTCTTATTTTCTGATAGTTGGTGCTCTGGCTATGATATTAGGCTCAAATAAACTAATTTTACCTTATATTTCTTTGATCTCTTATATTTTTATATTTAAACTAAAATAGACTAATAATACTCAATATATGTTGAATAATAAATATAATCGGACTTCGGGTACAACGCCTTAAAGACTATGAGTACGACTTTTATATTACTAAATAAAATCAAGCCGGACATGTTGTCAATTAAGGCTAGCCTTGAAGGTACGCTGTATAAATTTAAGAAAAAATAAGAATCAACTATCAACTATCAACTAAGCCATCCGACCTAGTTTGCAACAATAAAATTTTATTAAGACTTCTAGAATTAGTATTATGAGGAGTTCTTAAAAGAAACAGATCTTGAATATGAAGACTTCAAGGATTATTATTTTGTTTGTGTTCAGGTATTAGAAATGCTAAATCTAAATGCTCACCTGGGGTGATATATCTGCCTCTGCCATCTTACAAATTTTTACATCTTCATTAAGATCTTAATCCGTTACTTAAATTAATTTATTAATATAATCTGTTTCATACCAAGGTAGGAGTAATAAAACCAAATAAATTTTCCGACGAAAGGTTATTACTGAAAACATTTTTTTTATCTTTATTGATTAGAGTTAGACTTAAACAAGGAATACCTAAGTCATAATTAAGCATATCTTTTTTTTATTGATTTTTGAAAAATTCATTTTAGTTAAGAGGCTAAAAAGAGCAAGAGCTCTACCAGATTTGAAATGGTACCCTCCTAATTGACAATTAGATAATCTACCTATTAAGCTAAGAGCCCTTTAATTTAAAAAATATTTTAATCTTTTACTTAATAACAGGAGTCTTAAGTCTTAGTATGAGTTTTATAAATAGTTTTTGTTTTTATAGATTGGTATTATTTAATTAGGACCCGTTTAGCTTGGGCAATATTTAAGAAATAAGCCAAATTTTATTAAGAAAATTAGTTTGACTAGGCAAGGGGATCAAGATTAGATTAAAAATACGATTTATTTCGTTCTATATATTTTACTAATAGCTACAAAAATAAACCCATATGCTTTAAGAAGTTAGAAGTTTATGTATTAATAAAAATTAAAATTTAAGTTTATAATATCCTTGTTTCTTGCTCTAAATAAGCACCTGCTTGTTACATAGTACAATATTTTATTAGTATTTTTGTGTTTTGGAGACTGAGACTTGCACAAAGAAGCTAGGTTTAATAAATTAAAGACTTAAGTAACATTTTTTGTTTTTTTTCTTAATGCATAAATAGTCAAATAGTTTGAGTTTTCTAAAAAGAAGTATATTATTATTCCAAAAATACATTACCAATAATTGTTTTATTTGCTAAAAATTTAGCACTTTGAAAACCCGGAAGTTGGTATCAAATTAATATAATAAATATCTAAAACTTTGTTCTTGAAAAGGGTTATAATTATTTAGTATTTTGTCCAGAATAGATTTTATTAGTTCATTACTATAAGACAAAGACAATAGTTTAAAAATTAAATTTAGTTTTAGTGTTAGTGTTGTTTTGCACTAGAAGTTTAAGTCTCATAAAAAGATCATAATCCACTAAGAAGTCCCAAACTAGATTTTTTCTTTAAAGAATTAATTTTATCAAGTATAGATTTTTTTAGTATTTTGGATTGTTTCTAGTTTGTTGAATTTTTAATTTTATTATACAGTGTTTTGCAAGATTGTTTTATCGTATTTTTGTAGGCGATTTTAACTTTTTTTATGTTAATTTGTTAATGAGGTTAATTTGGGTGTTTTAACATTTAATATTTTATTATATTTTCTTTATGTGACATATTCCATAATTTTATTTATAGTTTATTTTTTTAGTCATTTTTTAATTTATTAAGTTTACTTGAAATTTAAACCATATTTTACAATTAAATTGATAATGGAATTTGAGATTGATTTTTATAATTTAGTGTTTTGGCAATTTTACAATTTGTTTAATCCCAAAAATACTCCTGAATTGATGTTAATATGAAACACATTTTTTAATTTATTTTTTTGGTTTCGCCAGTTTTATATTTTATTGAATTGAGATTTCATATTTATATTAGGATTATTTTAATAATTTTGTGGAATAGAATAAACTAAAATAGAATCTGATTAAAAATAGAATAGAATTGGAAATGGAATAGAAATAAGAATAAAATAGGAATAGTGTTTAGGACTGTGTTTAGAGCCAAACTCATAGTTATTTCTTTTAATTATTTAGCTTTGTATAAAGTTATCTTGATTATTTGTTAAATAAGTATTTGTATTTTAATAAACATTTTTATAGGACTATCACTCAAAATATTATTGTTCACTATTTCAATAGATTAAGTTATAAAATTATAATTAAAATTAAGATTCAATGAAGAATAAATTTAAAATAAAGTGTGTAACAACTCACATAAAATAGGTAGTAAATTACATTTTTAAAAATAAATAGAATTAAATAATAATTATCCAATTATAAGCAAGAAATTAATATATATAGTTAAGAAATATTAACTCAATTAAAGCCCAAATTTATCATTAAAATCAATTACCTAAATAATATTACTATAGATAAACAAAGTGTTCTATCTAACACAATAAATTATATCAAGTTATATAAACTATAATACTTTATTTACTAATTTTAGTCTTAATTTTATTAATTTTTATAATTTATTATAATTATTTAATTATTTATAATTTAGTTTAGTTTAATTTAATTAAGTAATTTGTTTAGAGTTAATTCTATATTAAGAGAGTAGCTTTTGTAATTTTTATAATAATTTTTATTTTATTTTAGTTATTCCTTATTTTATTTTACTAATGATTTTTAAGATTTATTTTAATTTGGTTAATTATTTTAAATAATATTTTTAGCAAGTAATTAATTTTAGTTTGCTTTAATAACTATTTTTATAACTTTATAATTTATTGAATTTATAACTTTTTTAACTTACAATTTGGTGCAAAGGTAACCTATTGATTTTAAGTAATGTTTAAAAGTAAACAATTTAAATAAAAGGTATTTATTACGGTTAGTTATTACTTAACTAATTTTTATTAAGTTTAGTTGACTTAGTTTATATATATTACGGTTATTTCAGAATTAATACAAATATTTACTTTGGGTTTATAATAAATTATTGTTACTATGATTAGTTTAGATATTTTTACTAAATTTATATTTTTATAATCCCAACAATTTAAATCCATTTAGTTTCCACTAAGCTTTAACAAGTAAACACAGTTTTATAAAGTATTGTTAACTATTGATTAGTTATTGTATTAGGAATTTTATTCCACTAATTTCTTAGTATTTACTTTGATTTTAAAACAACTTAATCAAGTTTTATTTGATACCCTTTGTACGAAATATTACTAATATCTAATAAGATAATTTTATCTACTTAAAGTTAATTAGCAAGAGAACAAGATTTGTGAGATTTATATTAATTATTTAATATTTATTATTACTTTCCTAATTAGATTTTAATAGAAACTTGAAATTAAAAATTAACTTGTTTAATATTATTCATATAATAAAAGACTAGCTTGTGTGATTTTTATCAATTAATTATTTTCATTGGAGTTAAGTTTTCCTGTAAGTTTAACAATTAAACATATTTGTAAAAATACAAGTTCTTGACAACTAATGGTTTACTATTTTTTAATTATTATTCAATAATTGTTTTTACTTTATTTTGGTTTAAAATTTAACTTTCAATTTTTCATAAAGTATATGATTTAATTAAGTAATTACAATTAGTATCTTATACTATTAATTATACTTCTTAAGTTTTTTATGTTAAATTTGGCGATTAGCTTATCATTAAATAAGTTCTATCTCTTGCTTCAATTAACTTATTTGAATTGACGGTTTTAAATCAGAGTAAAATAGTTTAAATCTTTAAACTTTACCAAAGCTATTTGCGTAATCTGTATATATTATTATATTTAATTTTATGTTAGCATTTAAAGAAGAAACAAGTAAATTGTTCGTGGTTTTACGATAATTAAAGATAAGACAAAGCATGCTGTCAGAACTCAAATAAGCCAGTGCGCCTCACAACGCAAACAGGTCAGCCCAACAAATCTTTAAAAAAATGTGTGTTTAGGCAAATAAGTAAAGCTGGAAATACTAAATAGACAGTAAAATTTACAAATGGGGCCACAAACGTAATGGGTGTTTTCTTTTTCATGTTAGTCAAAGCTAAGTTTTTTAATGCAAATTTATTAGCTCCCTTTTTAATCTGATTGACATGGTATATATATATGTATATTATTATACATTAAGTAGTTAAGATCTATCGGTTATGGTAACTGCATCATGATATACGGCCCTTTGCTTAATGAATAGCTGTTTTTAAGTGTGATATAGTTCAAGCCTGTGGGGCATTAAATTTAATTAGCTCAAGTTTACCAGGTCATCCTGGAAGGCGTGTATTATTATTAAATCGAGTTGAATAATGTTACTTGATAAATATAATATATATCTGCTTAAGTAGGATCCAGTAAATATACTATTTTAGTAGCTTCTTTTTATAATCTTCTTTCATTTTAAAAGATTCGCCTAAAAACTAAAAGTCTAATTAAAAAATTTAAATTTTCTTTCCCCTCTTCCTATCAGTTAATGTTAATTGTTTGAGAGTAATAGTCTATTGACTCACTGAGATTTGGAGTATTGTTCTTATTTAAGGAGTACATTATGGGTAAATTAGCCAGCATGGGATTTTTTTCAACCTTTTTCGCAATTTAAGTAAATAACTTTATTTAGCCCGGTTCAGTAACGCGAGCTGTTATCTAATTTAAAATAAAATGGCCAACCTCTGATGATATGTTTAAGTTTGGTTCTCATATCAACTGCCTCCAGGATTTTAAAAATGGAAAATTTATTTTATTTTTGCCGTGAAGTTTATAACTTTCTTTTGTTAAGATAAAGTGCAATTCCTCCTTTATACCCTTTTTGATATAAAATGTTTCTTTTGCAGCCATGTATTTTAAGGTCTATTCTAATAAATCCAAGTGACCCTTAAAGTAAACAATTTAGTTTTTGAGGAGCTTCTAAAAATTTGTCTACCGCCGGTCTAAAATACTTAGAATGGGTAAATTTAAGGTTGTTTTTAGCAAATACAAAAAATCATCGGTGTACCTTACTATTTAAAAAGTAAAGCTAATTCAACAGCTTTGATTACCCGTCCTTTAAAAACTAATCATCTAAGTTTATAAGTAGTTATTAGATGGATAGATTTGTACACAGCTTTTTCTAGGCCTTTAAAAGTAAAAATAGTGTGGGGGGCCCAGCATCTGACTTCAAGTGATAGGGTCAATTAAACTTTTCTAAAAAAATATCTTAGCTTTGAACCATTTTTCCAAAAAACTCTTTAATTGAGGGTGAATAAATAGATTAGTTAAAAGTCAATTATGACTTATGTTATCAAATAATCCTTTGATGTCAGCATCTAAGATCCACTTTTGTATCACTTCATTTAACTGAGTGTATGCACCTAGTCCTGCTTCTCAAAAATCTTTTTACCATATCTGTATATGGATTATCTAGGTCCAGGGTTTTAATAGCAATCCTGAGACAGTCATTTTAATTTTACAGTCTCGATTAGGTCTAAAACCATAGCTGTCGATATCACTAGTTGCTTCGAGTAAAGGCATAAGTACTAGGTTTACTAGTGTTTTGCAAAGCTCTATCTTTTATAGATTGTATTCTTAATGGTCTCTTTTCATATTTACCTTGTTTAGGAATTAACACTCGTTTGATATGACTAAGATGGTAAGCAATTTGATGATCTTTCATTTACCTTAGGTATTCAACTAGAGCTTCGTAAGATTTGTGAGTTCAGTCTTATCTAATATTTTCTTATCTATTCCAGTTTAAGCGGTTTAGATTTTAGCAAGTTTATCGCATGTAGTCTGAAAGCAAGTGATCTGACTAACAATAGTTGATATTTTTAACTTATGCGCTATTAAAGCCAAATACTTCTGCTAATTTAACCATGTTGTTTCAAACAACGTCCTCTTCAATTAGTGCCGGATTTTCTGTTCTCTAATAGATTTTTCTTTTAAAGATAATTAGTTTCTGTCCTATCTACTTTTTTAGAGTCTAGATAAAAATAATGAAATCTTGTTAAGGCATACTTAATTAAGCAAGGTAATACCACATGTTAGTCCCTGGCATTTTAAATTAAATGCGTTTCTAATTAAACCATTATTCTTAGCATTAGATTACTTAAGACGTTTGCTTTTTCAGCTTTTGTTGCCCCGTCTAATCTTTTAGAACTGCTTTGTTACGAAACAGGTAAAAACCTTTACTTCTTTTCTATGTGTGGTTGAGAGATAAGGTTTAGAGATATAAGAATATAACTTTAGCGAGGTTCCCACGTTTGTGGTTCGAATTGACTCTAAAAGTCTTTTTAGTTTGCATTGGAATGACAGTTAAAAGATTTTTGGATATGTTTTAAGTCATTTTCTTAGATACTATATCCTCTTATACTGATCAGATTTGTTACGGTTTCTAATAACAATGATCTAATTTTTTAGGATCCCGGTTTAGATAGATACTCACCCTTTGCTTATCCATTTTTTTGTTAAATTGCTTGCGCTTTACTTACACTTAGACAAGCAGCTATCAAATTTAGAAAATTGCTATCTTCACCGTTTTCCCATTTAACAATTCCTCGCCCCGCACCCTTGTTGGACTGTAGCACAATGCTTTGCTTAACCTTTGTATTTTAGCGTTCAGTTTATACTTGAATATTGTTAGCCCGTACAAAGAGTGTCCGTGTCGAAATAAACTATCAAATAATAGTTAAATATATTTCAAAAAGTATTGAGCAAATATAATTTTTTAAATTATAAGATTTAAAATCTTGGTTTACTATTTTCCTAATATAACTATAAATATCTCTTTATCTAAATTAACCTCAAAATACTAAGAAAATAAAACTAAATTAATTAATATCTAGGCAATATAGGGCTAAACAAATGTCTAAATTGCTGGAACAAGAGATTAAAAATCTGTCTTCAAAATCAACTAAGCAAGCTAACCAAATAAATTCCTTAATTTATCTAATAAATAAAATTATTAAAAGGTCAAAATTAATAACAGTTAAAAATTCCAATTCACTAAATTATAAAAATATTATAAATGATTTAAAGCATTAAAATAATACGGAAAACTTTAATACTTCTACTTTAAAATAAAAATTCAACAAAATAGAAACAATAAAATAGTACACATAAATAATGGTAAACTATTGCAATATAAAACTCTTTAACAATCTCTACAAACTTATACAATAATTAAAGCCTAACTTAACTATAAACACTCTCTAAAATTTAACATTAAAAATACAAACTAAAGTAAACAAATATTTAAAAATATACCAATTTCCACCCAAAAATATTACAAAACAACTTAAAATAAACAAATTTAAAGTGTGTAATAAGTTTACCAAATATAAAGTTAATGTAAATCTTAAATAAAAATTAAAAGGTCAAATTTAAACAAAGCTTCTCCGCAATATTTTACAAATAAAATAAAATCTTAAAAAATAAAATTTAGAGAGCTTTATAATTTTTAAAGGGTGAGGGGCAGTTTCTTCAAAAAATATTATAAAATAAATTTAAAGGCCATTAGCTGTAGCTAATAAAACTAAACTTTTTAGTATAAAACTATAGAAAGCTGTTAATCCTGCTGATATTGTAAAAAGTGTCCGCAAACATAGCACTAAAACTATATTGTCCATAGGTTAAATCTAAAATTCAAACTTTAGTATAAAATCCTTTTAAAGTAAAAATCCCAGGAGTCCTAAAATCTAAATCTGTATTTTAATCTAGATCCTTCTTTTTATAAGTACCAATATACTTGTTTAAATTGTATTGTACTAGCAGGATCTAATCCCAATATTTGCACATAACTTTGAAAGCTTCTAATGCGTTTTCGTGATATCTTACTTTTATATTAACCAATAAATCAACTGATACTACTTTAGATAGTTGTAAGCTCGTAAACTTCTTTTTAATTTTCAATAGCAGCTTGTGGAAAGTTTCATTTCTGTTTAGTTAAATTAAGGTCAAAGTCTTTTTCAAATTAATTAAAATCCAATATATAGTAAAAACTCCTAACCTTAAACGAAGAAGAATATCGATACTTCCGACAAGGAATAAGGAAAACCGCCTTAACAATAGTCTTTTATTAAAAAAGGACTCCCAACCAAATTCAATTCTTACAACGGAAATACAACTATAAATTCGACCTAGCAAAGTTCTTTTACAGCATAAATCTAGATTATCTAAATCATACGCTACGAGAAATGGGTTATCCTGAATCTCTTTTCGACGAAATAGACAAAATCAACCTAAGCATGCCATTAGATCCAGGGACAGGTAAACCAGTAAGAAAGAACGACTTAACATGCAGAAGCCCTCATTAAGAAATACGAGATCGTCTTTTTCATAAAACCGGCCGTTATTCCACGGGTCTCTATATTTAGCCTATCATCCGAGAAAATGAACCTAAGAACTTATTGGTATTACCACTTTGTTTGCCAAGGATTCCATCACTCAACCACTCTGAGCAACGTAATAATAAAAATATTAATGAGTCGAATAACGGGAGAGCTGGTTATCAACCAATAGCCGACGTTGGAATACTCTACAGGCAGCGACCATCCTTCGAGCCCTACAAAGTCCTAAATTTCCAACCCAGCACAGGCATAAAGATCCCTAAAACAAACAAAAAAAGTAGATAGATCAAATACAATAATGTCTGGAAAACCGTGCTAAAATTCCTAGTCCTAATATACAATCCCAAAATATTACACCCCTTAACAACGAAAAGGAACCGTACACAACGTTAGCCAAACCACTAAACCCTATGCATTTACCTTCTAAGGGTTAATATAGCGGAACATTTTAATAAAACGGGGTAATTAGTGGACAAAGCCAGTCCCGAGTGCGACAGCGTAAATTCTAACTTAATTTAAATTTTGCCGGAAAATATCAAGGCTTCGTAACTAGTCGACTATATCTAGGAGGTCTGAAGCAAGCCTCATAATTTAGAGGTGACTACGAGGAGTGTTCCAGGATAGTTTTAAGACGTCGTGCGACTGGAGTCGTGAAAAGCGACTAAACCCCTCGATCCTTACATCTAAACATCAATGGAGAAAATCTAGATACATATATTTGTAATAGTTCCAGCTTCGCCGCGCTAACTTTAAGTCTACTACTATATAACCTGCGTATCCGATATCATGAGCTACTGCTTAAACGAGTTGGACACTCCAAATGCAAGCTAAAAATAAAGAAAACATTAAAGTACGAAAAGTGAAAAAGCAACTTTACGCCGAACTCTAAAGCGCCATAACTCAATGGCTTCTAGTATTGATAGCCTATACCCATAACTAAAATAAAAAAAGTAAAGCTATGCAATAGTGGAAGTATCACGAATGCAACAAGAATAGACAAACTTTTTTAATTTAAATTTATAAGGATAAGATATATTTTATATAACCAGTATCGAGAATTATTGTCAATTGATTAATTATACTTTCATAAAATGAATAAATTTGATATACCTAAGTCTTTAAAATCAAAAAGGCTTTTATCGCTGACAATGTAAAGTACATTTTTCATATCTAAAGAATAATAACCTATTATTTCCTGAGCATTTTCAATTCTATTTTTATCTTATCTATAACTTTATTTTTATTTTCCAGTATAGTTCCAGTCCTATTATATAAACTTATTAAAATCTTTATATAAATTATATGTTATTTGATTGGGTTTAACATACTTTATTATTGATAATTTTAATAAAATGGTACTATAGCCAAATTTATACAAATTTATAAGTTTCATATCTGTTTGATATAAGTTTTAATACTGTTTTAATAAAAAAACAAGACTTGTAATTAAGATTACTACAATTTCTTAAAGAAAAATTTTAACTTGTTTGTAAGTATTGCTGCTGCTGTTGTTATTAATTCTATTTTTATTATTTTTATTAGTTTTATTCTTATTATTTTGATAATAAATATTTTTAGGTTTAATTGATTTTTTTGTACTATCTTCTAATAATTTTATTAATCTATCAATTTTTTTGATAAAACATTTTAATCAACAGTATTTTTTTTTTCATTTCTAATAACTTTATTGGTTGAATAACTACAATTACCGATTCTATATATACAAAGTGTTTCACCTAGATTAAAAAAATATTTCTAGTTCTTAATTTTATTAAATCATCAATTGAATTCATTGAATAAATCTTTAATTTCAACCTAATATTCCTATATAATTTTGTTATTTTAATTTTCATTTTTATATTTTAATTTTACGTTCTCGTATACAGTTTAAAAAGTTTTTCCTCGATTACACCACCCTCATTTTTATAATTCTATAATTGTTTTAATAATAATAATTAATTTTAATTAAATACTGTTATACTACTTTTATTTTTTTTATAAATTCTATGTGTAGTTTTTTATTATTTTAAATAATTGTACAAATTGATCTTACATTACTAGAAAATTTATTAAATGTTTTTAATAATAAATTAAATATTAATAATCATGAATTGAATCTATTGACACTATTAAGGCTAATATTGAGAACCAATGTAAATTATTTAGTAAGCAGGTATTATAATGTTGGAAGTAGAAACAAAAGTCCATTAATAAATAATGAGTAGATTAATTTAAGTACGAGATATTGTTTAATGAAGCATTTAAAGATGTATTAAAGATATAAATAATGTTTATATTAAGTGGGTTTCTAAAAACAAAAAAGATATTAAATTGAGTCTTTGATTAGTATTGGTAATATGGTTAAATACAAAATAAAAATACTTTAGTTGAATTAAATAAAATTTAGCTTAATTAGTATTCTCAACATTTAAATTAGATAATAATAAGATAATTAATAAAGGAAGTGTTTTATCTAGAATGTCTAAAATAGATTAAGATAATATAAATAAATTTAAACAAAACAGAGATATTTAAAATTATCCGGAACTGATTAAAACAAAAATTAAAAATTCTTAAAATTTACAACACAGTCTACACAAATTAAGTTCATTTAATACATTTTTAGTAAAGTTAAATATATATAATTTATATTCTAATTTATAAGATTAAGATCAGCAGTTAGCTTAAGATAATTGTTTTTGAATAAGAATTAGATTACTTTTATAATAAAATTGACAATTCATAGACAAGTAATAAAATTTTTAATCCTAGCTATAGGAATTTTAAGCAAAACTAATTAATTAGTACAGTATAAATAAATTTTTAAATAAAATGTTAGAAAATCTTGATAATTGAAACTGGAATATAGATAATAAAGATTATTATAATCTAATTGTTATTATAATTATTATATATTTAGGAATTGTTAAATGTTTGGTATTTCATACCAGCTTATATTAAATAGTTAATATAAAATCACAGTGATGATAATAAAAGAACTAATATTGTATAAGTTTAGGGTATAAAGTTATTAGATTATTTAAATATATTAAATTAGATGATAATCAGATATTAAATCGTACCTTTAAGTGATAGACATAGACTTATTATAAGATATGGATGATATTGTTATATTCCAATTAGGTGATACTTTATTACATTTAATTACAGATAACTGTTAAATAATCAAGGAATATGTTATTAACTTTAATAGTAAAGATACTCTTCTTGTAATAAGAATGAATGATAAATTTGATTGTAATTTAACTTTAGAAGGTATTATTTTAGTGTAATTACCTAAGCAAACTTAACCTAGATTGGTAGAAGAGAAAGAAATTTATTATCCTTACATAAATACAGATACAACTAAACTTCATTTATTTTGAAAAAAACAAAACTTTAGTAAGTCACACCTTATATGATAGTATTATTTAAATAGTATTAAATTAATAATCAATAAACATATGCTAAAATTTGTACTACAGGAATGGGGTTAATCTAATTTATTTAATGGTCATAACAAATATAAACCTATTTTAAATAAAAAATATAAACAGATTAAAGCTAATAAAATTTCAAGTAATTGTAATTATAATTAATATACTAATATTATTACAATGGATACTCTATATAAAGTATTATACTTAAAGTAAATAATTATCAAGCTGGTGAACTAGGTAGATCTTTACTATTTTTAGCTGATGGTGACAAATTAAGCCAGACAAAGACAGATAAATAATGTTTAAATATGAATTTAACTAATTTAGCCGATCAATGTAAAATACCAATTAAATATAGAATATAAACAGTTGATCTTATCATTAATGAATAGGTAGAAGCATCTATAATTTATTAAAAAAATTTTATGCTTAAGATAATTTATATATATAATCTAACCTATTAGCAGCCATTTTAAATTTTTATTTTGTTTGCTAGACTATCTAGCTTTAAAAATTCGATATATTATATATAATATCCTATATTATTCTATGCTAGTTGTAGTAAATTCAACACATTGGTGCATAAAATTTAGAGAAATAATTAGCAATTAATGTTAATGTGTATAGTAATAATTTGTACCCCCCTTAAGTGATGAGTTATTACCCTCAATATTTTTATGTTTATACTTAGGTAATTTTAATAAAATTAGATTCAAGATAGAATAATTAAGATACGTTAAGTTAAATAGAAAAATGATTAAGAAATCTTTAATGAAATTACCATACTATATTTAATTGACCGGTGTTGGTTAAAATCTAATAGAACATTTGAAGATATATTGATATAATCAGATTTTTTTAAAATAAAATAGGATAGTATAAGTTAGGTTAGATTCTAATATGATAGGGGTATTAAAGAAAATTTGGTTTTGATAAAATTATACGCAAATAATTAAACATATTCCTTTACGTACTTACATTTCACCTCATCATAATTTGGTCAATGAACTAAAATAGTATACTTTTTATTAATTAAAGAGTTACCTACATTAAGATTATTATCTGATTCTTTCAATAGTATGATAAATATTTCTATTAAATTAAAATTACACCTGCAGATTTACAAATTAGTTATACAAATATTAAGTTTGAATAAACTAAAGTAAAAAAACTATTGAAAACAAGTAAGGTTGCTACAATTAATATAGCAGTACCTACTGATTCTGTGGATAAAGTAACTATGAAAAGATAAATCATGCCAAATTTCATACATTTTTAGATGCAGCTAATGTTCACTTGGTGTTAGTAAGTATGTCTGATAGATCATTACCAGTTTATATAATACTTGATTGCTTTGCAAGTACAGCTAACAATATGAATAAAAATGTTAAACTAGTAAAAGCTGCTTTCATTGATATTTTACTTTTACGAAGAAGGTAATTTTCTAAAACTTCATCAACATTATGTTGCTGCTATCATAAGTGAAACTGATTATTACCAACCTATTGGTTTAACTTAGAATGGAAAAGTTTAATTCTATAATGATAATAAGGATACTATTAAAGATTTAGATGTAATTTCATTTACCAGTGTAAAAAGAATTATAGATAAAAATACCAAATAAGTGATTAATCTATCAACACTACCGTCAGGATATACTGTTGATTAGAAAAATACAAAATTAAATGATTTTATTAAAGGTTTATTCAATTCTAAATATTTTTTAGGATAATTTAAAGTTTTGTAAAATTACATGCCTGCAATCTTAAAGGACTCTATCTAAATCGTACAGAAGATTATATTGAAAGTTGAAACAAAGAAAAAAATTCAAGTCCAGAATGAATCAATTTTGCTTTAAACCATCATTGGTGTGAGTCACTGATTATGAATGAATTGAATACAAGAAATAACATAACCATCAAAATAATGGTGGGTTACTCTTTAATTGCTGTTACCTTATTTTTAATAATGAACAAAATCTATAATTAAAAATTTCCAGTTTACATTAAACACAGTTTTCTCAGTGATTATATTATTACCTGTGACTTATTGGATTTAATCTTTTTAAGATAATTTATTAAATTCGATTTCGCTACCTTTGTTTCTAATTTGAGTTGTATCGGCGTCTTCAAAGAAGTATAATTTTG
>Ga0153926_100131_pt1 | contig 16589 bp, 14 predicted proteins | sample TSNJ010MetaG_FD_104716 | JGI IMG/M metagenome (GOLD analysis project Ga0153926, IMG submission 104716) | Attine ant fungus gardens microbial communities from New Jersey, USA - TSNJ010 MetaG | ecosystem: Host-associated > Fungi > Mycelium > Unclassified | place: USA: New Jersey, Wharton State...
TATTGGGAAAATCAGAGACAAAACATAGATGTAAAGAAAAGACATCAGACCCTGTGATTGGACTTGAGAGAAAGGCAAACTGTAATTAGAATACTCTGCCAACATGCAGCAATCTACATCACTGGGTGACTTCCTGTAAGCAGTCTGAGAAAATCTGTGATCTCAGATTTTCTTAGACTACTCCATGCCAAGATGTGAGCATGAATTTCAAATTTCAAGGTATCCCAGACTTTCCTAGATGTTGCTATCTGAGAAGAATGCAAAACCCTCTCTCAGACTTCTCCAGATACCAATTTTTCTTTTTCAGTTAGAGATATTAGAGTACTATACCATATATAGGTATCCTCTCCATTACACATCAAGGTCATATACCATATACAGTTGTTGTCTCTAATATAGAATGAGGTTTTCATCTGGGCCTCTGGTCCAACTTGAACCCTCTACTAATTCTAAGTACAGTTGCTATTGTATTGTCTGGCAGGTCACTACACTCCCTTCCTTCAACAGTCTATGTAACAGTGTACAGTGTTGTCTGTCAGGTCACTGTGCTCCCTTCCTCCAACAATTTGTATGGTAGTGAGTAGTATTGTATATGCACTGCAGTACACTATATACCTTTCCTCCAATAGTTTGCAGTAGTGTTGTCTGCAGTGTGCACAGTTAGTAGTATTGTCTACAGTACATTATATACCTTTTCTCCAACAGTTTCCAGTCCACTATGCTTCCTTCCTCCAATAGTGTGTAGTAGTCTTTTCTGCAGTTTTGTAAGGACTTAGACTAAGACGTCTTAGAACTACTCCTGGTCTGAGTTGACAAGGAGAACTCGATAGAGTTCCCAATCAATTATGGTACACTACTTATACACTTCCTGTGTTTACTTCTATTTATAAACTCCCACACATCTCTTTTAGTTGTTTCATTTCATATGTCCACCAATTTCCTAGTTAAAAGAAAAGAAAAAGGAAAAGAAAATAAATAATAACTTAGCCGTTTTGGCCATGTCATAACACTACCCCCCTCTTAAGTTTTCTCGTCCTAAGGATTTCTCTATAACTCATAGTATGGGTCAACCATGTTGCCCATCTCCTCATCATCTTCTTCTGTCCACTCTCTTACCCCTGATTTGTCTTCTTCTTCCTTAATCGTCTCCATTGTTCTTCTTTTCTTTGGTCGTCCTCCTTTCCATCGTCTTCAATTTCTTTCTAACCTTCCCCAGTATTCATCATATTTCTTATCTGACCATCCAAATAACTTTTTTGCTATAAATCTTCCTAGTAATTCTCCCCTCTCAAATATTCCTTCTTCTTTTTCTTGCCAGTTTACTTCCTCTGTGTCCCATCAATACTCTCTTTCAAATTCCTTGATTGCTTTCTTTGTGTTTCCCAGATTTTCCCTTCCTTCCCAAGTGTCTGATTCTGCTGTGAATCCTTTCTATCATACCAGGTATTTGTCCTTTCCTCTAATTTGCCGCTTATTCAAAATTTTCTCTACCTCCCATTCTTCCTTTCCATTAACTATTACTGGAGCTGGTTGCTCCCTTTTCTGCCCTTCTACTTGCCCTATGTATCTACATATCCTACTAACATTGACTACCGGATGTATTTTAATTGTATTGGGTAGCTCTAATTCTACTGCATTTGATGATACAATTTTCTTTACTTTATAAGGCCCCACAAATCTTTCCATCAACTTTTCTGTCCTCCTCCCAACCATTTGGTATTTTAGATCTTTAGTGCTCAACATCACTAAGTCTTCTACTTTATAATTGTCAACCTCTCTTCTCTTTCTGTCTGCATACTTCTTTATTTCCTCTTGTGCTTTCCCTAGTGCCACTCTTGCTTCTTCCTGTATTTCTTTCATCTTCTCAATAAATTTCTTTGCTCTCTCATATTTCCCCTTCTTTCTTCCTTTGAACCCCATTCTAGGATCTTGTCCGTAATTTGCCTTAAAAGGTGTCGTTTGAGTACTCGAGTGCACTTTATTGTTATATGCAAATTCCGCTGTTCCCAACCATTCAGGCCATTGTTCTTGTCTATGATCAATAAACATCCTCAAGTATTGCTCTAACTCCTGGTTTACCCTTTCTGTTTGCCCATCTGTCTGTGGGTGAAATGCCATCAACAATTTACTCTTAATCCCCAACATCCCATTTAACTCTCTCATTAACCCTGCTGCAAATTGGGGTCCTCTATCTGAAATGATGCTTTCTGGTAACCTATGTAGTTTCCACACATTATCTCTAAACAACCTTGCTAATTCCTCTGCCGATGTTTTCTTTGTAGTTGGTACAAAATGGACTATCTTAGTTAACCAATCTACTACTACCAGAATGCTATTGTATCCCTGCACTAAAGGCAATTTAGTGATAAAGTCTGCCGATATATGCGTCCACAGTTTTTCTAGAATTGAGTTTAGCATTGATTTTCCTGCTGGTTGTTCTGTGCAGTTTTTATTGTGCTGGCAAGTGTCACACCCCTCTATATATTGTTTCACCTCTTTGGTGATCCCTGACCACCAAAAGTTTCGAGTGACCAGTTTTACCATCTTCCACTGTCTTCCATGTCCTCCTACTGGCATATCGTGATGTAGCCTAATAATCTCTGTTCTTAATCTATCATCTTTTGGTACATACACTTTCCCCTCTTTATACATAACGCCGTCTACCTCTCTCCATTCTTCATCTCTTAACATCTTTACTCCTGCTCTCTTCATTTCCTCTACTACTTTTACTATCTCATCATCTTTTACTTTTGACTTTTTAACTTCCTCTAATAGATCCACTCCATCCACTATTATTTCTACCATCTCTATTTTCCTTACTTCCAGCCACCCTGGTTTTACCAACCTCTGATCCTCATTGTCTTTTTCTACTCCTACTTTCCAGTCTGGTCTCCTACTTAGGCTATCTGCTTTCCCCATCTTACTTCCTGGAATGTGCTTCAGCATAAAATTAAATCTTGACAGGTATAGAGCCTATCTTGCTTGTCTCCTATTTAACTTCTGCACTTTCATGAAGTACTCGAGATTCTTATGATCAGTCCAAATCTTGAATTTAGTTGCTGCTCCTTCCAGGAAATGCTTCCATGCTTCTAAACATCTAATGACTGCTAACATCTCCTTGTCATGTATCTCGTAATTTCTTTCTGTATCACTGAGAGACTTGGAAATGAAAGCGACTGGCCTTCATATTTCATCTAAGCACTTCATTGATAGTACTCCTCCAGTAGCATAATTTAACACATCAGCTTCTACTCTGAATTCCTTATCTAAGTCCAGTACCACTAATACTGGTTTTATTGTGAACACCCTTTTGAGTTCATCAAATGCTTTCTGCTGTTCCACTCCCCACTGCCACTTTACATCTTTCCTCATCAGCACATTTATAGGCCTTGCTACTCAAGCAAAATCTTTGATAAACCTCCTATAATAGTTTGCAAGGCCCAAGAATTTCCTGATGTCTTTCACATTTTTTGGCTCTGGCCAACTGAGTACTCTGTCTACTTTCTCCTCCTCCATTTCTATTCCCTTAGGCTCTATTACTACTCCTAGGAACCCAATTTTTCTCACTTTCCATATATATTTCTCCGGCTTGATGTACAAGTCATTTTCTTCTAGCCTCCTCAGTATTTCTTCCACAATCTCATCATGTCCTTCCTCTATTTCTGTCCCTACTAGTATATCATCTACAAACACAGCAACTTTTTCTTCATTAATCAAGTCCCTCAGAATTTTGTTCATCATTGCCTGGAATGTGGCTGGTAAATTTGTCATCCCAAAGAACATAACTGTTGGCTCAAAGGACCCTATATACATTGTAAATGCTCCCTTCCACTCATCTCCTTCTTTTATCCTCACATTATTGAACCTCCACCTCAGATCCATTTTAGTGAACACCTTCTTGCTACCCATATTGTTGATTAGCTCCGTAATTAGTGGTAGTGGGTAGTTATTTTTCATTTTCTGGTCATTTAGGTTGCAGTAGTCCATTACTATCTGCTTATTCCCATTCTTTTTGCCCACAAAGAAGACTGGTGATGTTTGAGGGGATTTTGATAGTCTGATATACCCCTTTCTCAGTTGATCTTCCACAAAGTTCTGGATCTCCTCCCTCTCGTTTTTGGATAGAGGGTAAATTCTTCCCTTCCATGGTTTGAATGTCTCCTTGAGATCGATAGTATAATCCCAAACTTTTCTAGTTGGCATTCTTTTTGACTCTACTTTCCCAAACACTTTTCTCCATTTTAGAAATTTCCTTGGGACCAACTCTTCAATTTTCCTGTGGTCCTCTTCAATTTCCTCCTCTCTTCCCCAATCTTTCTTGTCATCGATTGCCCATCTGACAATTTTCTCTTTCTCTAGGGTTGCTACCCTTTTTTCTTTCTTGACTCCCCTTGGTCTTGTTCTACTATATAAAGGTGGGCATCTCATCATTTTTACTTCTCCAGTTTTCCAATTGATTTCCAGGTTATGTGCCTGTAACTACGGCATTCCCAGTATTACTTCTGTTTTTCCTAAGTCACATATATCCATCCTCATCCTTTCTATGTGACCCTTGTAGTACACATTTGCTTCTACCTGATGTGTAATGGCTCCTCCACTATTGTTGGTTCCATCCATATTTCTGACTATTATAGGTCTCTTTAGTTTCTCTAGCATAAACCCATGTTTTGCTGTGCTTTCCAGGGCTCCTGCCCATGTGCCGCTCTGCTGCACCTTTCCTTTTTTGGGGTGTGCCACCTCTGTCTCCTTCCTTTTCTGACATCCACACCACTTCTGCCTGTCTGAAATCACTTCCTATTCTCTATTCTCCTCCACATGGCATCCTTTCTGTTCACATCTCTCATACTCCACATATGATACTATCACCTCCTTTGTATACCACTCCAGCTCTAACAGGTATGCCTTATCTGGGATGCTCTCTCCACAGTGCTCTTGCGCTTTTTATCATAGGATATGTGCCAGGCTCCTCTTCTACTCTTTTTGCTATGCCTTTTGTGGTATGGCCACATGCGCCGCCCCTTCTACCACTCACAACTTCTTTTCTTCTTTCCAACGAGGACACTCTCTGCACTTGTGTCCCTTCTTTCTACACTTAAAACATTCTACTTTCACTGTCTCCTGCTTTCTTATCATCCTCTCCTTCATGTCACACTGCATTACTCTACTTGACAACACTTCAAATTTATTTTGGGGAGCAGTTCCCCTCTTTTCCTTTCCTTCCTTATTCCTGCAATTTCAGGCCAGGTGCCTGAACCCTTTGCAACTCCAACATTCTCGTTCCTTCTTTCCTTCTAATTTTGCCCTTAATGAAGTGAGGGCATGCTTTTGTTTAAGCAAGTTACTTATTAGTAAATTATATTGTTGCAAAGACATGGTGCTATGTCTCTGCAAGGGTACAGAAGTAATGTTGATTCTTGCTAATTACAACTACATCTGCTGGGGCACAAGATCTTTACCCAGCCAGGTGCCTACTGCTCTACTAACTACTGTCCTAATAATAGGGTTAAACTATCACCTCAAGGAGAGGATCCCTACTCTAGACAGCCTTCTAGAAGTAACTGTCACTCCTCTGCATGTACCACTCACAATGGAGCACAGCACAAGGTTTTTACTAAGAAAACAGTAACTAATAACACCACCCAGTTGCAAGGTCAGGTCTAGAACATGATACCTGGGTTTGGTACCACATCTCCACCTACAGTCCCTAACTGACTGCAAAGTCCCCTTAAGCCAAGAGCCCGGTTATATATGGAGATGGCTAGTGATCATGATGACCACTGGCCAAGGGTTGATTTATATGAGAATAAGAGTGAGCAAGGTCCAAGGCGGATAGTGCTCAAGAAGTGGATATTGAGTTCTAGTGTAAGGACTTAGACTGAGACATCTTAGAACTACTCTTAGTCTGAGTTAACAAGGAGAACTCGATAGAGTTCCCATTCAATTGTGGTATACTACTTATACACTTCCTGTGTTTACTTCTATTTATAAACTCCCACGCATCTCTTTTAGTTATTTCATTTCATGTATCTGCTAATTTCCTAGTTAAAAGAAAAGAAAAAGGAAAAGAAAATAAATAATGACTTAGCTGTTTTGACCATGTCATGACAAGTTTTTTTCCATTTTTAATGAATTAATTTGAATTTTTGAGTAATTGAGTAAAAGAAAGTGTACTGAAAAAAACTTGGGGACAGGTGCAGTTTCTTCCAATTTTATTTTATTTTTCTGCAGTTTTTTCTAATTTTTAATGAATTTATTTGAATTTTGTAGAATTAAAGTGTGTTGTGAGTGTGATGTTACAATAACTGCTTAGTCAGTCTTCACAGGAGTGTAGAAGATGGGAAAAGTTTTGAAACTCAGCAGTTATGCAATTCATCAAAATTCTCATCAATTCCCACCTGTTCTCATATACTAATTAACAAGGTTTTTAACTGGGCCTTCAGCCCAACTTGAACCCTCTACTAATTCTGAGTCTAGTTGACATTGTGTTGTCTAGCAGGTTGCTACACTCCCTTCCTCCAACAGTCTGTATAATAGTGTGCAGAGTTGTCTATCAGGTCACTGCACTCCCTTTCTCTAACAGTTTTAGTATTGTTTACAGTGCACTATACTACCTTCCTCCAATACTTTGTAGTAGTCTTGTCTGCAGTGTGCACAGTCAGTAGTATTGTATGCAGTCTATTATGCTCCTTTCCTCTAACAGTTTACAGTTTGCTTTTGTCTGGGAATGAGACTGAACTCAAGGGCAGTTTGTCAATATTGTAAATTTGAGACTAAGGAAGGAATTATCTAAGCAAGTATTATAAGGGAGTATTATGTAATATTATAATCAATAATTAATGTGCATTTTGTCTCTAACATCCTCCTCTTTCTACACTATGTCCTCACAGTTGTTGCCTCTTTTTACTAGATTCTCACATATCTGATACTTGGGGCTTGGAAGCATCTGGATGTATGTAGTGGAACTCACTAACTGCTTCTTTTGCATGAATGAGATGGTATGCTGGTTCCCAGATGTCTTCCTTATGGGGTAATCCCATCTAGTGAATGTGATAGTAGTAAGTGTCATTTTGTCTTTTTGCATCAACAATTGCATCAACTTTCCGTTCTAGGTTATTGTCAATGATATCTGGGTCTGATAATGTTGGTATAGATTGGTCTGGGAGTAGAGGAGTATATGGTTCAAGTCAATCAACATTGAATATAGGCCAGATTTGAAGATATACTAGTAAGTTTAGCTTGTAAGCATTGTAATTTACCACTCTGCTAACTATGAAAGGTCCTAATTTTTTTGGCTTAATTTTTTGCTCAGTTGACATGTACAAATATCCACTGTGCATAACCAGACTTGGTTGCTCACATTGAATTTAATTGTTTTCTGGTGTTTATTGTAGAACTTGGTGTTGGCAGTCTGTATATATTTGAGTGCATTCTGTAATATTGTAAATAAGGTTTGCATTTTCTCTGTATGCATCATTGCTGATGGCTTGTCTAGTGGTGATCATTTCAACTCTTCTAATACCACAGCTCAGGGATGGTATCCTTGGTTTGCAAAAAAAGATATAACTCCAGTGGCCATGTGTCTTGAGTTATTGTATATAAATTCCACTGAAGCCAAGTGCTGGTCCCAGTTGTTCTGCTTCTAGTTGCAGTACACTCTCAGGTAGGACTCTAGAATTCTGTTCATCCTTTTAGTTTGTCTATCAGCCTGGGCACAGTGTGCTGTGGTAGATGCTTGTTTTATCTTTAAATGGTTGCACAAGCACTTCCAAAACTCATTTATCCAGTGTTTGTCCCTGTCTAATACTATTGTTAAAGATAGTCCATGGTGTTTTATGACCATGTCTATCAGCAGATTGGCAGTCTGTTCAATATTCAAGCTTTTCTTACAAGGTACAAAGTGGCTCATTTTTGTAAAGTGATCAATCACTACTAATATACAGTTATAGCTTGTTTTTGATGTCTTAGGAGGTTAGTGATCATGTCCATACCAATCCTTTGCCATAGGTCACCTGGGGAGGGAGGTTGTAAGAGGAACACTCAGAGGTAGTTACTCAATAAACTAGAAGAAGGTCCCAGAAGCTAGTGTGATATTTGAGTAAAGATAGATCTACCCATACAAGCTATTATATATACTACAACAGGTAGTCTGTATACAATTATATAAACACTAACCAATAATACCACAATGTTCTTATCTAGTTAAACAAGCATCACCATGACAACACAAGACAGAAAAAGCACAGGAGAGAGTGGGAGTATGATATAGAAGATATACTTAGCCCATAGATACTGAGTTTACCTAAAAACTAAGTATGTCCCTGGAGTGTCCCCTTACAGAAGTGGGAGTAGGTGTCCATGCATAGTGTGTGTTATTGGTTTGTTCATAGCACAAGATTGATAAGCTTTCATATAATTGGCAACATTCCTTACTAAGTTCAGCTACCAGAAGTTTCTATAGAGTGATTCTATTGTTCAGTCTCTACAAAAGTAGCTGGCTAGGGGTGTATCATGGTATAAGTGAGTTACTTTCATGCACAATGCTTTAGGGACATATATCTTGTCTTTGCAGTATAGTACATGTTTCTCTTCTTTTCAGTCACTAAGTTTCTGTGTCACAAACTTCATTTAGACTATAACTCCAGGGATACTCAACCGGTTTCAATGATCTAAATGGCTACCAAAAGCCCTTAAGAAGACCTTTTAAACAATACCAAAAATGTCTTAAAGCAATCAGTATTCACCAAGTTATCAGCAGATCAGTCAGTGATCACCAAGTTACCAAACACTAAATCACTAATATCTTGGAAACCACTTGATATAATCATTTGCTTTAATAATCAATATGAAGCTCTCTTTAATATGCTTCTTTTGGCTATAAATAGACCCTGAGGCAATAAGATCCCATGGAGATACAAGATCCTCAATGTTTGTACATAATACTGATCTTTACCTATAGATTATCATCTGTTCTTGAATAGAACAAAGGACTACCCTAAGATGGTTAGGTTATCTCTATTTCAAGAACAATAGCACTCCTATATGTAGAGCAATAGGTAGTGATCATGTGGTAGGCTGTCCTGGTGCACAGACCACTACAATTATGTATTTAAGAACCCTATGTCTGAGGATAAACCTCAGACTCAACAACATCTTTTGCTACTGTCTAAACTTTGCTTTTTTGAGCCTTTTAATTATTAAATCATCAACTCACAAATTAGTAAGTGGCTATTTGTAATATCCTGTATTAGTTGTATTCTTTCCAGATATGGATTTATAGTATATACTTCTTGGAATCTCTGACTAAGGTCTTCTGGACACATAGCAGTATTCAGTTTTAACTTGACTTCATACTCCTGCATTTCTGTAGTCTCTGGGTATGCAATGTAAAATTTCAAATTGAACTGAGCTGGTTGTGTTGGGTTTTTGGGATCAATTTGGTAGTTAGGGCATCTTGAAAGAGTATCAGTAGAGTTTTGTTTTCCTAGTCAATATTGGATTTTGAAGTCAAAACATTATAGCTGGATAGACCACCTGGCCAGTCTACTACTAATGTGTTCTAGGATGTTGAAGTAGCATAAGTTATAGTGGTCAGTATATATCTGGATTGTATACTGAGCTCCTTCAAGGTAGTGTCACCAGTGGTTCATTGCTTCAACTATAGGTAACAACTCTTGCTCTATTATAGTGTAATTTTGCTCAGGGCTTGTAAACTTCCTTGACCAGAATACTACTGGGTATAGTGAGTTCCCATGTTGTTGCATAAGGATTGCTATGGCAGCATAGCCAGATGTATTAGTGAAGATGTGTACAGGTTTAGAGAAGTTAAAATGTTGGAGTAATAGTTCTGAGATAAAGTATCTTTTTATTTTTTCTAGGGCTTCAGTGGTCATTGGGGTCTATTGAAACTATAATGTGGTCTTTCAAGTCAGATCAGTAATAGGTTTCATGATCTCTGAAAGTCTATAAATTCCTAGACTTGTATAAGTATAGTGGGCACAGGCCAATTGGTTATGGTTTTAATGTGTTCTGGTTCCATAGTGAGTCCTTTTTCATTGACAATAAATCCTAATATTCTAGTTTCTGTCACCTCAAATTCACATTTCTTAAGTTTAGCAAATAGTTTATTCTCTTGGAGCTGTTGCAGATATCATTTCATTTGGTCACAAAGTTTCTCAAGTATTAATCCATGAATTAGGATATCATCTAGGTACACTATGAGCTTGTCTTCCATTCCTTCAAGAGCCCAGTCAATATAATCTTGAAATAAGACAGATGTATTATACAATCCAAAAGGCATGACTAAAAACTCAAACAGGCCAAAGGGAGTTCAGAAGGCTGTCTTCCATTTATTCCCTTTGCAAATCTATAGTAAATAGAAGGCTTCTTGTAGGTTAATCTTTATAAAGAATTAGGTGCCTTGCAAGCAATCTAGGAGTAAGTCTATAGAGGGAACAGGATATCTGTTTTTTAGAGTGATCTTGTTGAGAATACAATAGTCTATACAAAGGCAAAGGTCTGTAGTATTTTTTTTTGTAACAAATAGGATTGGCAATGCAATAGAGGATTTACTTTGTTAGATAAACTGTTGAGCCATTATGTCTTGGATAAACTCCTTTAATATCTATAGCTCTTTTTCCAAGTGTTGATATGCAGGTCTATAAGGGAAGGTTTTGTCTTCTATTAGCTCTATAGCATAGTCTAAGGTGTAAGGACTTAAACTGAGATGTCTTAGAACTACTCCTAGTCTGAGTTGACAAGGAGAACTCAATAGAGTTCTCATTCATTTTTTGTACACTACTTATACACATTTTGGTATTTACTCTTATTTATAAAGTCCCGCATGTTTCTTTTGAGTCATTTCTTCTTGCATGTCCATTGGTTCTTTTAATAAAAAAAAGAAAAGAAAAAGAAAATAAATAATGACTTAGTTATTTGGTCAAGTTATAATACCACCTCCCTTTCAAGGTTTCTTGTCCCAAGGAATTTTTATAGTTCATAGTAGAGATTGACCATATTTCCTATTTTGTCATTGTCTTCTTCTGTCCACTCCTTTATTCCCAAGTTTCCTTGTTTGGTCTCTTCTTCCTCTTCCTTTATTGTTTCCATTGTTCTTTATTCTCTTTTCTTTCCTCCTTTCCATCTTCTCCAGTTTCTTTTTAACCTTGCCCAGTATTCTTTGTCATACCTCTTATCCAACCATCCAAATAACCTTTTCACTGTAAATCGTCCTAGCAGTTCCCCTCTTCTGAATGTTCCTTTCTCTCTCTCTTGTTGTTTTACATCTTCCATGTCTTGTTGGTATCCCTTTTTATACTCTTCAACTGCCTCTTTTGTATTTTCCAGATTTTCCCTTCTTTCCCAAGTATCTGATTCTGCTATGAATCTCTTCTATTGTACCAAGTACTTATCCTTTCCTCATATCCGTCATTTATTTAGGATTTTCTCGACTTCCCATTCCTTTTTTCCTTTGATTATGACTGGAGCAGGTTGCTTCCTCCTTTGTCCCTCTACTTGCCCTACATATCTACGTATTCTACTAACATTTACTACTGGATGTATCCTTATTGTACTTGGTAACTCCAATTCAACCATGTTTGTCGATACAATTTTCTTGATCTTGTAAGAGCCTACAAACCTCTCTGTCAACTTCTCTGTCCTCCTTCCAATTATCTAATATTTTAGATTCTTTGTGCTGAGCATTACTAAGTCTTCTACTTTATACTTGTCGACTTCTTCTCTTTTCCTATCTATATACTTTCTCATTTCTTCCTGCGCTTTCCCTAAGGCTACTTTAGCCTCTCCCTGAATTTCTTTCATTTTTGCTACAAATTTCTCTGCTCCTTCATACTTTTCCCTCTTCCTTATCTCAAATTCCATCCTAGGATCTTGCCCATAATTTGCTTTAAAGAGTAATATCTTCATACTTGAATATGCCTTGTTATTGTAGGTGAACTCTGCCATTCCTAACCAGTCTGGCCACTGTTCTTGTTGGTAGTTAATGAACATCCTTAAGTACTGTTCTAATTCCTGGTTAATCCTCTCTGTTTGTCTATCTGTTTGAGGGTGGAACGCTGTTGACAATTTGCTCTTGATCCCTAGTATCTGATTTAGCTCCTTCATTACTCCTGCTGCAAATTGTGGCCCCCTGTCTGATATGATACTTTCAGGTAGACCATGTAACTTCCACATATTGTCTCTAAATAGCTTAGCTAGCCCTTCTGCCATTGTTTTCTCTGTAGTTGGTATAAAATGAACCATCTTTGTTAACCAGTCTACTACTACTAAGATAGTGTCATATCCTTGAGCTAAAGGCAGTTTAGTAATGAAGTCTGCCGATATATGCATCCAAGGTTTTTCAGGAATTGAGTTTGGCATCAGCTTTCCTGCTGGCTGTTCTATGCAGTTTTTATTCCTCTGACAGGAGTTATAACCTTCCATGTATTGCTTCACTTCCTTTGTTACTCCTGGTCACCAGAAGTTTCTTGTGACTAGCTCCACTATCTTCCACTGTCCTCCATGTCCTCCCACAGGTGTATTGTGATGCAGCCTAATTATTTCCACTCTAAGCACCTTATCCTTGGGTATGTACACCTTCTCTTCTTTATACATTACACCATCTATGTCCCTCTACTTTTCGTCTCTTAGAACTTTTACTCCTGCTTGTTTCATCTCTTCCACTGCTTTAACTACTTCATCATCCCTTACTTTCAATTGCCTTATCTTTTCCAATAGATCTACTCCTTCTACTATTACTTCCACCTTCTCTGTTCTTTTATTTTCTAACCATTCTCTTCTTATCAACATCTCATCCTCTTTGTCTCTTTCCACTCCAACTTCCTAGTCTGGCCTTCTGCTCAGGCTGTCTGCCTTTCCTATCTTTGTTCCAGGAACATATTTTAACACAAAGTCAAATCTTGATAGGTACAGTGCCTATCTAGCTTGTTGTCTATTCAACTTTTGTGCTTTCATGAAGTATTCAAGATTTTTATGATCTGTCCAAATCTCGAATTTTACTACCATTCCTTCTAAGAAATGTCTCCACACCTCTAGACATCTGACTATTGCTAACATTTCTTTGTCGTGTATCTTGTAATTCCTTTCCGTATCACTTAGAGATTTTGAAATGAAAGCTACCAGTCTCCATAAGTTGTTAGAGCACTTTATTGAGAGCACTCCTCCAGTTGCATAATTCAAGGCATCTGTCTCTATCCTAAACTCTTTGTCTAAGTCTAGGGCTACTAGCACTGGTCTCATCGTGAAGGCCTTCTTGAGCTCCTCAAATGCAGCCTGTTCTTCTCCTTCCCATCTCCACTTTACATCCTTCCTTGTCAGCACTCACATTGGCCTAGCTACTCAAGCAAAGTCTTTAATAAACCTTCTGTAATAATTTGCAAGGCCTAAAAATTTCCTAACATCTTTCACATTCCTTGGCTCTGGCCAACTCAATACCCTATCCACCTTCTCTTTCTCTATTTCTATTCCACTGGGTCCTATGACTACATTCAGGAATCCAATCTTTCTTATTTTCCATGCACACTTCTCTGGCTTGATATATAAGTCGTTCTCTTCTAGCCTTCTTAGGATCTCCTCTACTATCTCATCATGTCCCTCCTCTGTTTCTGTTCCTACTAGCACATTGTCCACAAATGCTGCTACTTTTCCTTTATTAATCATATCTCTCAGAATCTCATTCATTATCACTTGGAATATAGCTGGTGAATTTGTCATCCCAAAAAACATAACAGTTGGTTCAAAGGATCCAATGTGTGTGGTAAATACTCCCTTCCATTCATCCCCTTCCTTTATCCTTACATTGTTAAAGCCCTATCATAAGTCCATTTTGGTGAACACTCTCTTACTCCCCATGTTGTCAATTAGATCTGTAATTAGCGGCAGGGGGTAATTATTTTTCACAGTTTGTTCATTTAGACTACAATAGTCCATAACTATTCTCTTCTTCCCATCTTTCTTACCTACAAAGAAAACTGGTGATGTCTAAGGGGACTTTGATGGTCTGATATACCCCTTTCTTAACTGGTCATCCACAAATTTCTGAACCTCCTCCCTCTCATCTTTAGAAAGAGGGTAGATCCTTCCTTTTCATAGTTTAAACTGTCATAAACTTCATTTGGACCATAACTCCAGAAATACTTGACCGATTTCAGTGATCTAAATGGCCACCAAAAGCCCTTAAGAAGACCTCTCAAACGGTACCAAAAACATCTCAAAGCAATCAGTATTCACAAAGTTATCAGCAGATCAGTCAGTGATCACCAAGTCACCAGACACTAAATCACTGATATCTCAGGAACTGCTTAACATAATTGTTTGCTTCAACAACCATCGTAAAGCTCTCTTCAATGTGCTTCTTTCAGTCATAAATAGATCTCAATGCAATAAGATCCCATGGAGATACAAGGTCCTCAATATTTGCACATGACAACTGATCTTTATCTATAGATTATCATTTGTCCTTGAATAGAACAAAGGACTGCCCTAAGATGGTTAGGTTATCTCTATTTCAAGAACAATAGCACTCCTATATGTAGAACAATAGATAGTGATCATGTAGTAGGCTGTTCTGGTGTATAGATCACCACAATCATGTATTTAAGGACTGTATGTCTAAGGATAAACCTCAGACTTAACAACATCTTTTGCTGCTTGTCTAACTTCACTTTTTTAAACACTTTGATTATCAAATCAACCAATCACAAATAAGTAAGTGGCCATTTGTGATAGTTTGTTAAGTCTACTGTTTTCTGTCCCCATTGTCTCTGCAAAGGACATGGAGTTATGTTCATTCCAGATGTGGGTCCAGGGAGCTATAAGGGGGTCTCTTTGTCTCTGTTACAGGACAAGATAACTTTTCTGAGGGTGTCTCTGTTTCTGTTACAGGACAGATGACTAACTGAGGACTTAGAGTAGGTTTCTGTCAAGGATCTATCTCTATAGAGGAGTCTCTGTTTCTGTTACAGGACAGATGACTTACTGAGGGCTCAGAGTGGGTTTCTGTCAAGGACCTATCTCTATAGTAGGCTGGACCCCAGGTGTAAAGGGAAAGGTCTGTCTCAAACTATTGAGAGCAGGCTAGCTTGTATATCACAGCTAGTCCTGAAAGACTTTGGATTTGTGTAAACATTTCCAAAAAACCCTTGCAGGTGGCTAGAACCACTCTGAGAACCCCTATTCCTCCTCCATGAGCCAGTATGAGAAACTGGACATGATGTTGAACTCTCTCCTCAAGACAGGATCTATGTCATTGGAAAGACACTTTTAGTATAGTTGTAGTGTAGTTTCTGCCTACCACACTTCATCTGCTGAACTAGGGATATTGTGCTCACTTTTGCCCCCAAGCCATGTCTGCTATCAGAAAAAACAGCAATATTGTCACCTTCACAAATGCTGAAACTGGTGTTAGAGAAACACTTTATCTTACTCCAGAAAGTTGTAGAAAGTTCAAAGATATTGGAAAAAGAAAGAGAACAGTCATACCTATGCCTATTCTACCCCCTAAACCTCATATTCTGTTGAAAGAAGAATCAAGGGCATTGGTGGAAAAACATAAAAAACATGCTACTAGGTAAGCATGGTTACATCAATTACTCAAGGCAAAGGAACTTCTTGACAAGATTTCCAATCCTCTACCACCACTACCACTCAAACTACAGATAGGACCTTGCCTTTCTTCACTACCTCCACCTATTCTAATCAAACCACCCTTTTTCCAAACAAGAAACTTCAAAGAAATTTTGAAACCAACTCTAGACCATATACTACCATTCTTTAATGAAATGAGGAAAAGAGTTGAGGAGGAGAATCAACAGTATAGTCCTGTATGGAACTGGTTTAGAAGGTTAGAGGATAAAGTATTGAAAGTAGAGAAGGAGGATTATATAATAACCACCAAAGAGTAGAGACTACTGAAAGGTGCTTGTAAGTGCCTAAGGAGTGTAGATCTATCAGAACCAATGACTAGAGTACCAGCAATTTGTCAAACTCTCCTAGAGTTGAACATTTACATTCCCTAGATATAAATCTAGAATGGTACTGCTATATAACTGTGGCATTAAGAGGCTAAATTTGGGCATTTTTTCCTTTTACCCCCTTGAAAACATACTCAAGAACCATAATTAATTACTTAAATAGATATATCAACTTTCAACAACTTTACTACTACTGTTTCCTTTTCTGATTTCAGTGCTGAGAATTGGAATGCATTTGTCAAAGATGGCATAAGCACTGAGCATATGCCCTGGAATGAAACTGAAATACAGATGCTGCAAAATGTGCATCAAGAAACTTCTCTTCTTCTCAAGAACTACATTGACTAGGTGCTCAATGGAGCAATCAACCATTATAATGGTGTCTTGACCACTGCATATAACAGGATTACAACTTTGGAGGCAGAAATCACCTGTTTTTGGAAAGAGCTGACAAGGCTCCCTGGAGGAAACATTACCTCTAAAACCAAGGTGCCAGAGCCACCAACATTTGCAGGCTCTGAAAATAAGATGCATCTGCATGATTGGTTGAGCCAGATTGCTCTCTATTGTTTGGCATCTGGTATTATATCAGATGATCAGAAA
>Ga0153926_100144_pt1 | contig 15716 bp, 13 predicted proteins | sample TSNJ010MetaG_FD_104716 | JGI IMG/M metagenome (GOLD analysis project Ga0153926, IMG submission 104716) | Attine ant fungus gardens microbial communities from New Jersey, USA - TSNJ010 MetaG | ecosystem: Host-associated > Fungi > Mycelium > Unclassified | place: USA: New Jersey, Wharton State...
ACACACTCCCAAATTTTCCCATGCTTACTTTTTTCCTATTTTTATTTTCTCACACTAAATTTTCCCACACTTTCAACTACTTTCAAAAACTGTTGTAGAAAAGCAGTACACTATCTGCTGTTATGCAGACAATACTACTAGACACTATTGGAGGAAGGAAGTATAGTGAACTGGAAACTATTGGAGAAAATAGTATAACAGACTGGAGACAAGACTACTGGATACTATTGGAGGAAGTATAGTGAACTGCTAAGTATTGGAGGAAAGGAGTATAACAGACTGCAGACAAGCTACTTACTGTATACATTGTAGACAAACTGTTGGAGGAAGGGAGTATAGCACACACTATCCCCTGTGCACACATAACACTACTTACTATTATGCAAACTGTTGGAGAAAGGGAGTACAGCAACCTGACAGACAATACTATATACTATTATACAGACTGTTGGAGGTAGGGAGCATAGTGACCTGCTAGACAATACAATGTCAACTCTGCTCAGAATTAGTAGAGGGTTCAAGTTGGGCTGGAGGCCCAGACGAAAACTTCATCTAGTCTAGTATGTATGTGAGAAGGAACGTAGGATAATGGGCTTAGTCAAATTTTTGGCCAATCATTCCTATAGCCTCTCTTTTACTCAAAAATTCCAATAAATTGATTAAAAATTGGAAAAAATTATAATAAATTACACAATAAAATTGGAACAGACAGTGAGCAAAGTGAGCTGACTGTGACCTTGCAAACTGTTGGAGGAAGGGAGCACAGTGACCTGATAAGCAATACTACCTGCTGTTACACAGACTGTTGTAGAAAGGGAGCACAGCAAACTAACAGACAACATTACCTGCTATTATACAGACTGTTGTAGGAAGAGAGTGCAACAAGCTGATAGACAATACTGCATGCTGTCATACAAACTGTTGTAGGAAGAGAGTACAGCAAACTAACAGACAACACTATATACTGTCATATAGACCATTGTAGAAAGAGAGCACAGTAACCTGATAGACAACACAATGTCAGCTCTACTTAGAATTAGTAGAGAGTTTAGGTTGGACCAGAGGCCCAGATAAAAATCTTGTTTAGTAGATATATGAAAAGGAGATGGAAAGATAGTGCTTAGTCAAATTTTTAGGTAATCAGTCCCACAGCCTCTCTTTTCACTCAAAAATACAATAAATTAATTAAAAATTAGAAAAAATTCAGGAAAAATTAGAAAAAAGAGCAGAAAATTAGGCAAGGTATTGAAGAAAGGAAGTATAGCATACTGCAGACTATTGGAGGAAAGGAGTGTAGTATACTGCAGACAAGACTACTGGAAGTTATTGGAGGAAGAAAGTATAGTAAACTGGAAACTGTTGGAGGAAAATAGTATAATGGACTGTAGACAATACTACTGGACACTATTGGAGGGAGGAAGTATAGCTATCAGAGACAAAATACACATTAATCATTGATTATAATATTACATAATCTATTATATATGCAAGACTGAATGTGGGATGATGCCTGCTTAGCCAATGCTTAGTCAATGCTTTACAAGCATTTGTCAGTATACATTCTCTTTTTTCCTCTAAATTCAACAAAATTCATTAAAAATTGAAATAAATTTAGGAAAAATCAGAAAAAACTGCAAATTATTGGAGGAAGGCAGTATAGCAAACTGGAAACTGTTGGAGGAAAATAGTATAGTGGACTATAGACAAGACTACTGGTAGTTATTGGAGGAAGGAAGTATAGCAAACTGCAAACTATTGGAGAAAAGGAGTATAATGGACTATAGACAGCCTATAACCTACTCACTATGTATATTGTAGACAAACTGTTGGAGGAAGGAAGTATAGTGCACTGTAGACAATACTAAAACTGTTGAAGAAAAGAAGCACAGCAACCTGACAGACAATACTATACACTATTACATAGACTGTTGGAGACAGGGAGCATAGTAACCTGCCAGACAATATAATGTCAACTAAACTCAGAATTAGTAGAGGGTTCAAGTTGGACTAGAGGCTTAGATAAAAACCTCATCTATTAAGTATGTGAGACTGAATGTAGGAATGATGCCTGCTGATTAATTGTATCTAATTGTTCCCATACACTCTCTTTCACTCAAAAATACAATAAATTCATTAAAAATTAGAAAAAAATCAGGAAAAATTGGAAAAAAACAATAGAAAATTAAACAAAGTATTGGAGGAAGGAAGTATAGTGTACTGTAGACTATTGGAGAAAATAAGTATAGTGGACTAGAGACAATACTACTAGAAGTTATTGAAGAAAGGCAATATAGTGAGCTAGAAACTGTTGGAGGAAAATAGTATAGCAAATTGCAGACAAGACTACTGGTAGTTATTGAAGGAAAGAAGTATAGCAAACTGCAAACTATTGGAAGAAAGGAATATAACAGACTGTATACAGTACTACTTACTTTGCATACTACAGACAACACTACTGGAGAAAGAGAGTATAGCATACTGTAGTGCATATACAAGACTACTCATTGTTATGCTTACATAGTGTTATGACTTGGCAAAATGGCTAAGTAATTATTTTATTTTATTTTTATTTTTATTCTTATTTAGACTTATTACATAAGGAAAGAGTGTGGGAAAGTAACACATAACAATATTACATATTACAGTCATATGTTAGGATGTCACAAGGTCATGTCACATGATGATATCACATGATAAGTGTAGGAAAGTAGTACATAGACCATGTAGTAGTTGTATAAGTAGTATATAGAATCAAAAGAGAACTCTATTGAGTTTTCCTTGTCAACTTGGACTTGGAGTGTGATTAAGTCATCTCAGGCTAAGTCACTACACACAGACTATTGGAGAAAAGGAGCCCTGCTCACTATATATATTGTAGACAAACTGTTGGAGAAAGGGAGTATAGCATACTGTAGACAATACTAAAACTGTTGGAGAAAGGGAGTATAGCAACCTGACAGACAACATTACACACTATTACACAGACTATTGGAGGCAGGGAGTATAGTGACCTACCAGACAACACAATATCAACTTGACTCAGAATTAGTAGAGAGTTTAAGTTAGGCTAGAGGTCCAGATGAAAACCTTATACTCTCTTATAATACTTGCTTAGATAATTCATTCCTTAGTCTCAAATTTACAATATTGACAAACTACCCTTAAGTTCAGTTTCATTCCTAGACATTTTGAGACTCATACTACTCAACTGTGGTTATTAATTCTAGTCTTGTCTTGTTTTGTTCTGCTCTATTTTCCCCAACTCTTGATTTAACATAGTCTACCCATTAACTTGTTTCCAGTCTAGTTTCCTGAATGATAAACCTGATATTATTAATAATCTCCTAATACCCCTTCCTGAGCCTCAAGAAGAAGAAGATACTAGCATAGAGATAGCCAGATTCTAGACTTAGCTTTCTTAGATCCAACTCTAGCTTTCTATACTCAAGAAGAAAAACATCCTAGAGATTCACATATCTGACTCTGATCCCCTCAATGATGAACATTTCCCTTTAGAAATGGCCACTAGTGACCATCATTCAATCACCCCTTTTGATGTCAATATCAAAGACAAGAAGAGCTCTCACATCTAACTATTCTATGGAGAATTCTATAACTTTGACCAGTTCTTTGCAAAAATAAATGGAACATTTCTATTGGTCCCCCAAAAGTTTACTAATGATATATGTTATGTAGTGTTCATCTATCAATACTTGAAAAGAAATACAGTATTGTGGGCTGAACTAATACTGAAAAAGAAGAACTTAGAACTCCAAGTGTCATGACACAGCCAAAAATGGCTAAGTCATTATTTTCTTTTTCTTTTCTTTTCTTTTAATTAGGAAATCAGTGGATGCATAAGATAAAACAACTAAGAAGAGATGCATGGGAGTTTATAAATAAAAGTAAACACAAGAGATATATAAGCAGTGTACCATAATCAAATAAGAACTCCATCAAGTTTTCCTTGTCAACTTGGACTAGAAGTAGTTCTAAGACGTCTTAGTCTAAGTTCTTACACTAGAACTCGATCTCCACTTCTGGAGCACTGTCCACCTTGGACCTTGCTCACTTTTACTCTCATATAAACCAACCCTTGGCCGGTGGTCACCACAATCACTAGCTACCTCTATATATAGCTGGACCCTTGGCTTAAGGGGACTTTGCAGTCAGTTAGGGACTGCAGGTGGAGACGTGGTACCAAACCCAGGCATCGTGTTCTAGACCTGACCTTGTAATTGGGTGGTGTTATTAGTTACTGTTTTCTTAGTAGAAACCTTGTGCTGTACTCTATTGTGAGTAGTACATGCAGAGGAGTGATAGTTACTTCTAGGAGGCCGTCTAGAGTAGAGATCCTCTCCGTGAGGTGATAGTTTAACCCTATTATTAAGACAGTAGTTAGTAGGGCAGTAGGCACCTGGTTGGGTGAAGATCTTGCACCCCAGCAGACATAGTTGTAATTAGCAAGAATCAACACTACTTCCGTACCCTTGCAAAGACATAGCACCATGTCTTTGCAATAATACAATTCATCAATGAGTGACCTGCTCAAACAAAAGCATACCCTTATTTCATTAAGGGCAAAATTAGAAGAAAAGAAAGAACAAGAATGTTGGAGTTGCAAAGGGTTTGGGCACTTGGCCCAAAATTGCAGGAACAAGGGAGGAAAGGAAAAGAGAGGAACTGCTCCCTAAAACAAATTTGAAGTGTTGTCAAGTAGGGTGGTGCAGTGTGATGTGAAGGAGAGAATGATAAGAAAGCAGGAGACAGTAAAAGTAGAATGTTTTAAGTGTAGAGAGGAGGGACACAAGTGCAGAGAATATCCTCTTTGGAAAGGAGAAAAGAAGTTGCAAGTGGTAGAAGAGGCAGCGCATGTGGCCATGCCACAAAAGGCACAGCAAAAGGAGTGGAGGAGGAGTCCGGTACATGTCCTATGACAAAAAGCACAGGAGCACTGTGAAGAGGACATTCTAGATGAGGCATGCCTGTTAGAGCTGGGGTAGTATACAAAGGAGATAATAGTATTGTATATAGAGTGTAAAAGGTGTAGACAGAAAGGATGCCACGTAGAGGAGAATAGAGAACAGGGAGTGATTTTGAACAGGCAGAAGTGGTGTGGATATCAGAAAAGAAAGGTACAGCAGAGCAGTGCATGGGCAAAAGCCCTGGAAGGTGCAGCAAAAGAGAAGGGTAGGCAAAGGGAGGTCAGATGAACCTTTAAAATGCTGAGAGAAGTATGGTTGAATATTGGGATGGAGAAGATAGATACTCATAAGAGGGTTACAGTAAAAGTACTCTTAGACAGTAGTGCAATGGGGATGTTCATGGATAAGAGGACGGTAATGAAACATAGGTTTATGCTGCAGAAACTAGAGAGGCCTATAATAGTCAGAAATGTAGATGGGACAAACAACAGTGGAGGAGCCATTACACATCAAGTAGAAGCAAATATGTACTACAAAGGTTACATAGAAAGGATGAGGATAGATGTATGTGACTTAGGAAAAACAAAAGTAATACTGGGAATGCCGTGGTTACAAACACATAACCTGGAAATCAATTGAGAAACTGGAGAAGTAAAAATGATGAGATGCCCTCCTTTATGTAGTAGAACAAGACCAAGGGGAGTCAAGAAAGAAAAAAGAGTGGCAACCCTAGAGGAAGAAAAGATGGTGAGATGGGCAGTAGATGATAAAGAAGATTGGGGAAGAGAGAAGAAACTCGAGGTCAATCACAGAAAGATTGATGAGATGGTCCTCAAGAAATTCCTAAAGTGGAGAAAAGTGTTTGGGAAAATTGAGTCAAAGAGAATGCCAACAAGGAAAATCTGGAATTATGCTATAGATTTCAAAGAGATGTTCAAACCATGAAAGAGAAGAATCTACTCTCTTTCCAAAGATGAGAGGGAGGAGGTTCAGAAATTTGTGGATGACCAGTTAAGAAAGGGGTATATTAGACCATCAAAATCCCCTCAGACATCGCCAGTTTTCTTTGTGGGTAAGAAAGATGGAAAGAAGAGGATGGTTATGGACTATTGTAGTCTAAATAAACAAACTGTGAAGAATAATTATCCCCTGCCACTAATTACAAATCTAATCGACAACATGGGGAGTAAGAAAGTATTCACCAAAATAGACTTACAATAGGGCTTTAACAATATGAGAATAAAGGAGGGGGACGAGTGGAAGGGAGCATTCACCATATATGTTAGATCCTTTGAACCAACTGTTATATTTTTTAGAATGATGAATTCACCAGCTATGTTCCAAGCGATGATGAATGAAATTCTGAGGGATATGATTAATAAAGGAAAAGTAGCAGCATTTGTGGACGATGTGCTAGTCAGGACAGAAACAGAAGAGGGACATGATGAGATAGTAGAAGAGGTCCTGAGAAGGTTAGAAGAGAATGACTTATATATCAAGCCAGAGAAGTGTGCATGGAAAGTAAGGAAGATTGGATTCCTGGGTGTAGTCATAGAACCCGGTGGAATAGAGATGGAGAAAGAGAAGGTGGACGGGGTGCTGAGTTGGCCAGAGCCAAGAAACGTAAAAGACATTAGGAAGTTTTTGGGCCTCGCAAATTATTATAGGAGGTTTATTAGGGACTTTGCTCGAGTAGCCAGGCCAATAAATATGCTGACAAGGAAGGACATGAAGTGGAGGTGGAAGGGAGAAGAACAGGCTGCATTTGATGAGCTCGAGAAGACCTTTACAACAAAACCAGTACTAGTAGTTCCAGACTTAGACAAAGAGTTCAGGGTAGAGGCAGATGCCTCAAACTACGCAACTGGAGGGGTGCTCTCAATAAAGTACTCTGATGACTTATAGAGACCAGTAGCTTTCATTTCAAAATCTCTAAGTAATACAGAAAGGAACTACGATATACATGACAAGGAAATGTTAGCAGTAATCAGATGTCTAGAGTCATGGAGACATTTCCTAGAAGGAACAGCAGTAAAATTTGAGATTTGGATAGATCATAAAAATCTTGAATATTTTATAAAAGCACAAAAGTTGAATAGATGACAAGCTAGATGGACACTATATCTATCAAGATTTGACTTTGTATTAAAACACATTCCTGGAACAAAGATGGGAAAGGTAGACAGCCTGAGCAGGAGGCCAGACTGGAAGGTTGGAGTGGAAAGAGACAATGAGGATGAAATATTGGTAAAGAAGGAGTGGTTAGAGAACAGAAAGACAGAAAAGGTAGAAGTAATAGTGGAGGGAGTAGACCTATTGGAGAAAATAAAACAGTCGAAAGTAAGAGATGATAAAGTAGTTAAAGCAGTGGAAAAGATGAAATGAGCAGAAGTAAAAATCCTAAGGGACGAAGAGTAGAGAGACATAGATGGTGTAATGTATAGAGAAGGGAAGGTGTATATACCCAAGGATGAGGTGCTCAGAGCAGAAATAATCAGGCTATATCATGATATGCCTGTAGGAGGACATGGAGAACAGTGGAAGATGGTGGAGCTAGTCACGAGAAATTTCTGGTAGCCAGGAGTAACAAAGGAAGTAAAGTAATATGTGGAAGGTTGTGACTCTTGCCAGAGGAATAAAAACTACACAGAGCAACTGGCAGGCAAATTAATGCCAAACTCAATCCCAGAAAAACTGTAGACACATATATCAGCAGACTTTATCACTAAGTTGCCTTTGGCGCAGGGATATGATAGCATTCTAGTAGTAGTGGATTGGTTAACTAAGATGGTCTATTTTATACCAACTACAGAGAGAACATCAGCAGAGGGATTAGCAAGGTTGTTTAGAGATAACATGTAGAAATTGCATGGTCTACCAGAAAGCATCATATCAGATAGGGGACCCCAATTTGTGGCAGGGTTAATGAGAGAATTGAATAGGATGTTGGAGATCGAGAGTAAATTGTCGACGGCATTCCACCCTCAAACCAATGGATAGATGGAGAGGGTTAATCAGGAACTGGAACAGTACTTAAGGATGTTTATTGACCACAGGCAGGAGCAGTGGCCTGACTGGTTAGGAATGGCAGAGTTTGCCTATAATAATAAAATACACTCAAGTACCAAGGTGTCGCCTTTCAAGGCAAATTATGGACAAAATCCTAGAATGGGGTTTGAAATGAGAAGGAAAGGGAAATACCAAGGAGCAGAGAAATTCGTGATAAAAATAAAAGAGATCCAGAAAGAAGCAAAAGTAGTGCTGGAAAAAGTACAAGAGGAGATGAAGAAATACACAAATAGGAAGAGAGAAAAAGATGACAAGTATAAAGTAGGAGACTTGGTAATGCTAAGCACCAAGGATCTGAAATATTAGATGGCTGGTAGAAGAACAGAAAAGTTGACAGAGAGGTTCGTTGGCCCTTATAAAGTAAAAAAAATTGTATTAGCAAATGCAGTTGAATTGGAACTACCTAGTACAATCAGGATACATCCAGTAGTAAATGTTAGCAGGATATGTAGATACATAGAGCAAGTTAAGGGGCAAAAGAAGGAACAACCAGCTCTAGTCATAATTGAGGGAGAAGAGGAATAGGAAGTTGAGAGAATACTAAATAAACAGCGGATTAGAGGAAAGGATAAGTACCTGGTATGGTGAAAGGGATTTACAGCAGAATCAGATACCTGGGAAGGAAGAGAGAACCTGGAGAACACAAAGGAAGCAATAAAGAAGTATGAAAAGGAATACAGAAGAGATATGGAAGATGTCAGAAGACAGAAAAAGGAAGAAGAAACATTCAGAAGAGGAGAACTACCAGGACGATTTATAGCAAAAAGATTATTTGGATGGTCAGATAAAAGATATGATGAAGAATACTGGGCAAGGTTGGAAAGGAATTGGAGATGATGGAAAGGAGGAAGGATGAGAGGGTGAAGAACCATGGAAACAATAAAAGAGGAGGAAGAAGAAATTGAACAGGGAAGCTTAGGACTTAAGAAGTGGACAGAAGACAACAATGAAATGGGGAACATCTGTGACCCCTACTATGAGCTGTAAAAATCCTCGGGACAAGGAATCTTGAGAGGGGGATGGTGTCATAACATAGCCAAAAATGGCTAAGTCATTATTTTCTTTTTCTTTTCTTTTCTTTTCTTTTAATTAGGAAATCAGTGGATACATGAGATAAAACAACTAAGAAGAGATGTGTGGGAGTTTATAAATAAAAGTAAATACAAGAGGTGTATAAGTAGTGTACCATAATCAAATGAGAACTCCATCGAGTTCTCTTTGTCAACTTAGACTAGGAGTAGTTCTAAGACATCTCAGTCTAAGTTCTTACACCAAGGAAACTGGTAGAAATTTTTTGTAGCATTTAGGAAACAATTCCAAGATCCAAATATCCAGGATTACCTAACTAAGCAACTCTACTCTTTAAAACAAACCAAATCTATCTGAGAATAAGCATCAGATTTCAAGGGGCTAGCACAAAAAGCAGACCAACCTTGTATGATATAGAGAAATATTTTTTATAGAAGTCTAAAGGAGAATATTAAGGATTTGTTAGTGGGAATCCTATACAAAAAAAGTGACTACAACTAACTCAAATATACTGCATTAGAAGTAGATGAATGGTAGGCTTTTTGCCACTCAGAAAACTCCTACTATGCCCTTGTCCCTTGTTCTCCAGCCCCATTTACTTCTTGTCCCCCTACTACCACCTCTACTACCCCAACACACCTCTCAATTAGGCTTTTCCCCTGTTGTACAGGACCTCTAGCCTCCAAAGAAAAGAATCAATATCAAGCATTGTACCTGTGCCTGTACTATAGTAGATCAGGTTATATTGCTGTAAACTGTCCAGCAAAGGTTCCTTGACCCCAACTAAATGCCATTGAAATTCTCCCTGCTAGAGAATCAAATCTGAGTACAAGCATTAAATCAGTTAAGGAAAAAGACTGAGCTCAATACAGCAAATAGCTCCTGTACTGAGCTCTTGACCAAATCAGACTTGTAGTAATCATGATGATTCTTTCAACCTTACCAGTGTAGTTACTGTACCCCTCCTAACTATAGAAGAGAAAACAATATATCAGATTATCTGTTGTCTTCTTGATTGTAGTGTAACTGCTAACTTTATATTAGAAAACTTTGCAAAAAAACTTGAATTAGAACCAATTTCACAAATAAAAGAACCTATATAAGGTCTAGATGGCTGGTCTATGACCAGTACACTCTATTCTCTATATTACCTCCAGTTTACCATCTGAAACATCATACAGAAAGAATACTTCATAGAAGCCTCTATAGGAAACTATAGCATTGTTCTAGAAATGCCATAGTTTAGACAAGTAAACCCTAGTGTTGATTGGTCAAATTACCAGATCTGTTTCAAAGGGAAATCTAAAATGAACCTAAGACTTCAAGAAAAGAAACCTCATTTAAGCTGGCCAGGAATAAGAAGAAATGCTCCAGCCAAAATCCCTAAGGTCAAAGGAAGTATATACCTGAGTCAGCTGTACTGTCAACAGTATAGACACACTTGCCAAGGAAACAAAAGGAATAATCTACCATTGTCCTTGAAAGCCACAAAACTTAATGCTGGATACAGGGCTCCCAAACCTAATCTACAATTTCCAGAGTAGTATAATGAGTACTCTGATATGTTTGATTCAAATGCTACTCAAACCTTACCCCTATACTGAGGCCCCTTAGACCATGCCATAGAGCTAATAGAAGACAAAACCTCCCCTTATAGACCTGCATATCAACACTTGGAAAAAGAGCTACAGGTATTAAAGGAGTTTATCCAAGACATGATGGCTCGATAGTTTATCTAACAAAGTAAATTCTCTACTGTATTACTAATCCTATTTGTTACAAAAAAAGATACTATAGACCTTTGCCTTTGTGTAGACTATTGTGTTCTCAACAAGATCACCCTAAAAAACAGATATTCTGTTCCCTCTATAGACTCACTCCTAGATCACTTGCAAGGCATCTGATTCTTTACAAAGATTAACCTACATGAAGCCTTCTATTTACTATGGATTTGCAAAGGAAATGAATAGAAGATAGCCTTCTGAACCTCCTTTGGTCTGTTTGAGTTTTTAGTCATGCCTTTTGGATTGTGTAATATATCTATCTCATTTCAAGGTTATATTGACTAGGCTCTTGAAGGAATGGAAGACAAGCTCATAGTATACCTAGATAATATCCTGATTCATAGATCAATACTTGAGAAACTTTGTGACCAAACAAAATGATATCTGTAATAGCTCCAAGAGAATAAACTATTTGCTAAACTTAAGAAATGTGAATTTGAGGTGACAGAAACTAGAATATTGGGATTCATTGTCAATGAAAAAGGACTCACTATGGAACCAGAACACATTAAAACCATAACCAATTGGCCTGTGTCTACTACACTTATACAAGTCCAGGAATTTATAGGCTTTGTAAATTTTTACTATAGATTCATCTTCAACATATCGGAGATTATGAAACCTATTACTAATCTGACTTGAAGAAAGACCACATCATAGTTTCAATAGACCCCAATGGCCACTGAAGCCCTAGAAAAAATAAAAAGATGCTTTACCTCAGAATTGTTACTCCAACATTTTAACTTCTTCAAACCTATACATATCTTCACTGATACATCTGGCTATACTGCCATAGCAATCCTTATACAACAACATGGGAACTCACTGTATCCAGTAGTATTCTGGTCAAGGAAGTTTACAAGCCCTGAGCAAAATTACACTATAATGGAGCAAGAGTTGTTACCTATAGTTAAAGCAATAAACTACTGGTGACACTACTGTAAAGGGGCTCAGCATACAATCCAGATATATACTGACCACCACAACTTATGCTACTTCAATACCCTAGAACACATTAGTGGTAGATTGGCCAGGTGGTCTATCCAGCTATAGTATTTTGACTTCAAAATCCAATATCAACCAGAGAAACAAAACCCTACTGATGCCCTTTCAAGATGCCCTGACTATCAAATTGATCCCAAAAACCCAATATAACCAGCTCAGTTCAATTTGAAATTTTACATCACATATCCAAAGACTACAGAAATGCAGGAGTGTGAAGTCAAGTTAAGACTAAATACTGCTATGTATCTAAAAGACCTTAGTCAGAGATTCCAAGAAGTATATACCATAGATCCATACCTGGAAAGAATACAACCAATATAGGATATTACAAATGGCCATTTACTGATTTGTGAGTTGATAATTTAATAATTAAAAGGCTCAAAAAAGCAAAGTTTAGATAGTAGCAAAAGATGTTGTTAAGTCTAAGATTTATCCTCAGACATAGGGTTCTTAAATATATAATTGTAGTAGTCTGTGCACCAGAACAGCCTACCACATGATCACTATCTATTTCTCTATATATAAGAGTGCTATTGTTCTTGAAATAGAGATAACCTAACCATCTTAGAGTAGTCCTTTGTTCTATTCAAGGACAGATAATAATCTATAGGTAAAGATCAGTGTTATGTACAAACATTGAGGACCTTGTATCTCTATGGAATCTTATTGCCTCAGGGTCTATTTATAGCCAAAAGAAGTGTATTAAAGAGAGCTTCATGTTGATTATTGAAGCAAATGATTATGTCAAGTAGTTTCCAAGATATCAGTGATTTAGTGTCTGGTAACTTAGTGAATACTGATTGCTTTAAGACATTTTTGGTATTGTTTGAAAGGTCTTCTTAAGGGCTTTTGGTGGCCATTTAGATCATTGAAATTGGTTGAGTATCCCTGGAGTTATGGTCCAAATGAAGTTTGTGACATAAGAACTTAGTAACTGGAAAGAAGAGAAACATATGCTATACTGCAAAGACAAGATATATGTCCCTGAAGCATTGTACATGAAAGTAACTCACTTACACCATGATACATCTCTAGCCAGCCACTTTTGCAGAGACTGAACAATGGAATCACTCTATAGAAACTTCTGGTGGCTAAACTTAGTAAGGAATGTTACCAATTATATGAAAGCTTGTTAATTCTATACTATGAATAAACTAATAACATATGCTATGTATAGACACCTACTTCCACTTCTATAAGGGGACACTCCAGTGACACACTTAGTTTTTAGGTAAGCTTAGTATCTATGGGCTAAGTATATCTTCTATATCATACTCTTACTCTCTCCTATGCTTTTTCTGTCTTGTGTTGTTATAGTAATGCCTGTTTAACTAGATAAGAACATTGTGGTATTATTGGTTAGTGTTTATGTAATTGTGCACAGACCACCTGTTATAGTATATATAACAGCTTGTATGGGTAGATCTATCTTTACTCAAATATCACACTAGCTTCTGGAACCTTCTCCTAGTTTATTGAGTGACTGCCTCTGAGTGTTCCTCTTACAACTTCCCTCTCTAGGTGACCCATGGCAAAGGATTGGTATGAACATGATCACTGACCTCCTGAAGACATCAAAAATAAGCTATGACTGTATATTAGTAGTGATTGATCACTTCACAAAAATAAGCTACTTTGTACCTTGTAAGAAAAGCTTGAATACTAAACAGGCTACCAACCTGCTGATAGACATAGTTATAAGATACCATAGACTATCTTCAACAATAGTATTAGACAGGGACAAATACTAGATAAATGAGTTTTGGAAGTGCTTGTGCAACTATTTAAAGATAAAACAAGTATCTACCATAGCACACCATGCCCAGGCTGATAGACAAACTAAAAGGATGAACACAATCCTAGAGTCCTACCTGAGAGTGTACTACAACCAGGAGCAGAACAACTGGGACTAGTACTTGGCTTTAGCGAAATTTGCATATAATAACTCAAGACACATGGCCACTGGAGTTATATTTTTTTTTGCAAACCAAGGATACTACCCTTGAGCTGTAGTATTAGAAGAGTTGAAATAATCACCACTAGACAAGCCATCAGCAATGATGCATGCAGAGAAAATGCAAACCTTATTTACAACATTACAGAATATACTCAAATGTATATAGACTGCCAATACCAAGTTCTACAATAAACACCAGAAGACAATTAAATTCAATATAAGCAACCAAGTCTGGTTATGCACAATGGATATTTGTACATGTCAACTGAGCAAAAAATTAAGCCAAAAAAAATTAGGACCTTTCATAGTTAGTAGAGTGGTAAATTATAATGCTTACAAGCTAAACTTACTAGCATATCTTCAAATCTGGCCTATATTTAATGTTGATTGACTTGAACTATATACCCCTCCACTCCTAGACTAATCTATACCAACATTATCAGACCCAGATATCATTGACAACAACCTAGAATAGGAAGTTGATGCAATTGTTAATGCAAAAAGACAAAACAACACTTACTACTATTATATTCACTAGATGGGATTACCCCATAAGAAAGACATCTGGGAACCAGCATACTATCTCCTTCATGCAAAAGAAGCAGTTAGCGAGTTCCACTACACACATCCAGATGCTTCCAAGCTCTAAGTATCAGATATATGAGAATCTAGTAAAAAGAAGCAACAGCTGTAAGGACATGGTATAGAAAGAGAAGGATATTAGAAACAAAATACACATTAATTATTGATTATAATATTATATAATACTCCCTTATGATACTTGCTTAGATAATTCCTTCCTTAGTCTCAAATTTACAATATTGACAAACTGCTCTTGAGTTCAGTCTCATTCCCAGACAAAAGCAAACTGTAAACTGTTGGAGGAAAGGAGTATAATAGACTGCATACAATACTACTGACTGTACACACTGCAGACAAGACTACTACAAAGTATTGGAGGAAGGGAGTATAGCACACTGTAGACAATACTAAAACTGTTAGAGAAAGGGAGTGTAGCAACCTGACAGACAACTCTGTACACTATTATACAGACTGTTGGAGGAAGGGAGTGTAGCAACCTACTAGACAACACAATGTCAACTAGACTCAGAATTAGTAGAGGGTTCAAGTTGGGCTGAAGACTCAGTTGAAAATCTTGTTAATTAGTATATAAGAACAGGTGGGAATTGATGAGGATTATGATGAATTGTATAACTGCTGAGTTTCAAAACTTTTCCCATCTTTTACACTCCTGTGAAGACTGACTAAGCAGTTATTGTAACATCACACTTACAACATACTTTAATTCTACAAAATTCAAATAAATTCATTAAAAATTAGAAAAAACTGCAGAAAAATAAAATAAAATTGGAAGAAACTGCACCTGTCCCCAAGTTTTTTTCAGCACACTTTCTTTTACTCAATTACTCAAAAATTCAAATCAATTCATTAAAAATGGAAAAAAACTGCAGAAAAGACTACTGCACACTATTGGAGAAAGGAAGCATAGTAGACTAGAAACTGTTGGAGAAAAGGAGTATAATGTACTGTAGACAATACTACTAACTGTGCACACTGCAGACAACACTACTACAAACTATTAGAGAAAAGGTACATAGCATACTGCAGTGTATATACAATACTACTCACTGCCATGCAAATTGTTGGAGAAAGGGAGCACAGCAACCTGACAGACAACACTGTACACTGTTACACAGACTATTGAAGGAAGGGAGTGTAGTGACCTTGATGTGTAATGGAGAGAATACCTATATATGGTATAGTACTCTAATATCTCTAACTGAAAAAGAAAAATTGGTATCTGGAGAAGTCTAAGAGAGGGTTTTGCATTCTTCTCAGATGGCAACATCTAGGAAAGTCTGGGATACCTTGAAATTTGAAATTCATGCTCACATCTTGGCATGGAGCAGTCTGAGAAAATCTGAG
>Ga0153926_100145_pt1 | contig 15710 bp, 17 predicted proteins | sample TSNJ010MetaG_FD_104716 | JGI IMG/M metagenome (GOLD analysis project Ga0153926, IMG submission 104716) | Attine ant fungus gardens microbial communities from New Jersey, USA - TSNJ010 MetaG | ecosystem: Host-associated > Fungi > Mycelium > Unclassified | place: USA: New Jersey, Wharton State...
TTGCCCTGGATGTCATTTCTGTGGGTTCAGATTTGTATAAGTCTATACTATTCAAAGGTCGGGGTACAATGGTCTGTTAAGGTAGTATGTGTTCATTTGTTTTGTCACTAGTATCATTTTCATCTTTATTGGTGTTCTACTGTTTTAACTTATAGTCAAGAAAATCTTTGTTATAGATTAACTATGATGGTAGTGTCTATGTGGTATAGTAGGTATATTCTTCTTCAAAAATGATATTGCATGATCTGAATATCATTCCAGTTGTCTGGTCAAGCAACTTATATCCTTCATGGTCATAGTGTTGCCTTTACTAACCTTGGCTGTAGCTTGGATATATTCAGATCTAGGGGTACATAAGTATAAGCAGTAGTTCCAAAAGGTCATAAGTATGAGATGTCTTGTCTTTTTCCATGTCATACCTCTGCTGGTACTATTCCTGGTTGTTTCAAGATAGGATCAAGTTTCATATGTAGACCATAGTGTGTACTGTGTCAGTCCAATATTTTTGAGAAAGTCTTGACTCAGCTAGCACAGTCCTAGTTAGATCAAGAGTGATTTACATGCTTTGTTCTACAGTATCATTATGTTGATGTACATATAGTGTAGTAAATTCATAAATTAATCCTTGCTGTTGTCTGTAATTCTCCCATATATTGTTTATCCACTTGTGTCCTATGTCTATTCTTATTCTTTTCAGCTTCTTTCTTGTTTGTCATTTGGCCTTTATCTAATATGTATCAGAAACTGACTCAGAAATCTTAAGCTAGAGTTTAACTCAAGGTAGTTCTTCAGGGTTAGAAGAGAACTCGATAGAGTTTTCACTTAATTGCAGTCTACTATATATACAGGTATACTATTTGTCCTCATTTATACTACAAGCTGTCCATCAGCTACTAGTTTGACTCCAGTTCATGCCCAATCTATTTATAGTACTTTGTCATAGTTAGGATGACTCATGACAGTACCCTCTTCTTAAAGATCCTTGTTCCAAGGACTTCATAGTTTATTATATGTGTTAATGCTAGGTTGTGAAGACTCAAGGTTCATCCGAGGTAAATGTTCAGGAAGAACTCAATAGAGTTCCTTGTTGGATTCTACTTAGGTACTTATACAAATATTAGATGGTCTGTGCACCTATCTTCCACAATCACATGACACTTACTAAAACTATCTATATCTTACATAATCCTTCCCACACTATTTATATCTTTTCCACATTGTATTCTTGGATGTTTCCTATCAAGTTGATGAATACATGAAAAACAGTTTTCTTTTTGGTTGTCTCATAACAATATGGGTCCTATAAATTATCCATTTCATCTTCTTCATCCCATTCTTCTACCATATCTCCTTCAAATTCTTGCTTATTTTCTTCTTTCTCTTCTTTATTCTTTTGTTCTTTCTAATCTTCATTATCTTCAATTCCTTTCCAATCATCTCCAATATTCTCTATCAAATTTCCTATCATCCCATCTATATAGTAGTTTTGCTGTATATCTTCCTGGTAATTCTCCTTTATGATCTTCTTTCAAGTTCCTTTTCTTTATTCTTCTGGCCTCTTCTCTGTATTCTTCCTTAAACCTATCTACTAACTCTTGTATATTCTCCAGATTTTCCCTTAGTTTCCAAGTATCTTCTTCTACTATATAACCTCTCCATTGTACCAGGTATCTATCTCTTCCTCTAAACTTCCTCTTATTTAATATTTTCTCCACCTTGTATTCTTCTTCTCCTTTGATTATCACTGATAAAGGTTGTTTCTTTTTCTGACCCTCTACTTGATCTCTATACTTTTGTACTCTGTTGATATTTACTACTAGATATATTTTAATACTACCTGGTAACTCCAGTTTGTTTGCATTTGTTGAAATTATTCTCTTAACTTTGTAAGGTCCTACAAACCATTCTGTCAGTTTTTCTAATTGTCTTCCCTGCATTTGATATTTGAGATCTTTTGTGCTCAGTAATACCTAGTCTCCCACTTTATACTCTTCTGGTTTACTTCTTTTTCTATCTGCATACTTCCACATTTTCTCCTGACTTTTCCTTAATACTGCTTCTATTTTCTCATGTACTTCCTTTATTCTTGTTGCAAATTCCACTGTCTTTTTGAACTTCCTCTTCTTTCTTATCTCAAATCCCATGTGTGGATCCTGTCCATTGTTTGCTTTGAATGGTGACACTCTTGTACTTGTCTATACTTTGTTGTTATATGTAAACTCTACTGTTGCTAGCTAGTCAGGCCATTGCTCTTGCCTGTGATCAATGAACATCCTTAGATATTGTTCTAAGTCCTGATTCATCCTTTCTGTCTGTCTATCTGTGGGTGGTAGACCATTAACAACTTTGTATTAATCCCCAATATATTGTTCAGCTCTTTCATTATCTCCATTGCAAACTATGCTTCTCTATCTGTAATGATACTTTCTGGTAGACCATGTAGCTTTCAGACATTATCCTGGAACAATCTTGCTACTTCCTCTACTGAAGTCTTTTCCATAGTAGGCACAAAGTGTGCTATTTTTGTTAACCTATTGTATACTACCAGTATACTATTGTATCCCTGTGCTAACAATAATTTTGTAATAAAATCTGCTATAATATAGGCTTAGAGTTTTTCTAGTACTGCATTTGGCATTAATTTCCCTGCTGGTACCTTGGTACAATTCTTGTTTCTTTGGCAGGCATTACATTCCTCTATGTACTTCTTGACTTCCTTTATCACCCCTAGTTACCAGAAGTTTCTAGTAACCAACTCTGTTGTCTTCCACTGCCCTCCATGTCCTCCTACCAGTATATTATGGTATAGCTGGATTATCTCTGCTCTTAGTTTCTTGTCCCTTAGGATATACACCTTTCTATTTCTTAACATCAGCTCATCTTCCTCTTGCCATTTCTCATCTCTCAACATCTTTACTCCTGCTCATTTTATTTCTTCTACTGCTTTTATCACTTCGTCATCTTTTGCATCTGACTTCTTAATTTTCTCCGATAAATCTACTTCCTCTATTACAATTTCTACCACTTGTGTTACTTTAATTTCCAGCTACTGTTTTTTTTACCAACACTCTATCCTTGTTATCTCTCTCTACCTCTATTTGCCAGTCTGGATGCTTACTAAGGCTATTAGCTTTTCCCATGCTACTGCCTGGCACATGTTTAAGAGTAAAGTCAAATCTAGATAGGTACAAGGTCCATCTTGCTTGTCTATGGTTTAGTTTCTGACTACTCATAAAGTATTCTAGATTTTTGTGGTCACTCCAAATCTCAAATTTATTTTGTGCTCCTTCTAGCAAGTGCCTCCATTCCTCTAAGCATCTGATGATCACCAGCATCTCTCAGTCATGAATTTCATAATTTCTCTCAGCTTTATTCAATGACTTTGAAATAAAGGCTACTGGTCTCCACTTGTTGTCTTCATATCTTATTGACAACACTCCTCCTGTTGCATACTCTAATGCATCTGCTTCTACTCTTATCTTCTTGTCTAGATCCAGTGCCACTAACACTGGTCATATTATGAATACCTACTTCAACTCCTCAAACACCTTCTCCTACTCTCCTTCCCAGTTCTACTTCTTATCCTTCCTGACCAATCTATGCAGTGGTTTTGCTATCTTGGTAAAGTCTTTTACAAATCACCTATAGTAATTTGCTAATCTCAAGAACTTTTGCATATTTTTAACCATCTCAGGCCTTGGTCATTCCAGAACTCCCAACATCTTCTCTTTCTGCATTTTTATACTATCTGCCTCTATCACTAGTCCTAGAAAGTTGATCTCTTTAACTTTCCACACACATTTCTCAGGTTTTAGATATAGATCATTTGCTTTCATCCTCCTTAGGATTTCCTCCACTACCTCATCATGCTTCTTTTCATCCTCTGTTTCCACTAACACATCATCCATAAATGCTACTATATCCTCTGTGTATAGTGTGACCATTGGGTTGAGCTAACCCTAGAACTGGGTTGTCTTTTATTTGGGGTGAACAAAGAGAACTTGATAGAGTTCCTCTTAGATTTGGGCTACTACTTATATCTTTTATACATGGCTGTGCTACTAACCCTAACCTACTAATGATCTAATGGAATTTACTAGAATGTTCTTTGGCATGTGATCTATATGACATAACTGATCTTGTGACCAATTTATCACAGGATGTGATGGATTGTGACAATGTGACTGATCATGTGACTCCCCTATTATCTAATTAAAATAAAAGAAAAGTAAAAGATAAAGGATTAAAGAAATAAAAAGTTATTATGGCCAAGATAGCTCATAACATACTATTAAGCAAGTGACAGCTTGGTAACTGTCTGGTAGGAGTGACCTTTGGTGGTCTTTTATATATCTAAGGGCTTGTAGGAGGTTTCTAGAATGAACTCAGATACTAAATTCAGAGGTATAAAGTGTATCCCATATTACATTTCTACAGAAAATTCATTGGTGGTGTAATAGTAGAAGAAGGCATCAGTGGAGAAGATGGTGTCCAGGGGGAAATGTTAGCTGCCAGAGCCAGAGATAGGTTTCCAATGAGCTAGGTGAGTTGTTGTAGTTGAGTAGTTAGAGCAGCAAGAGCAGTATTAATATTATTTTTGGTATTATTCTGCCTTTCTGAAAGCTGCTGCAAGTGTTCATAGAGATAGCCCAGGGCATTGGCTATGCCCTGAGAGTTCTCCAATGGTATCAACATGTCAGGAGTGGGGCATACAGAGGGTTGAGGTAAGTGAGGGAGAATGACCAAGAGGTAGCTATCTGTTGTGACTACTCAAGGCTCTATTGGGAGATTCTATTTTTTTGTAAGAGCAACTGGAGCAGACTCCAGGAGAAACCTCAATATATATAGATACACTCTGGAATACATTACAGCTCACTTCCAAAAGAAACCTCAAAGAATAGAATGAGGCTCCTAGAGAGTGGTCTATACTATATATATTGCCTTCTTAGTTATGGATGTCTTGGCTGTCAGAGATAGGAGTCCAGGATCAGGCAACTAATTAAACCTGGAGTGATGCTTATTTAATTAGTTGTTAGAGTTACTCCAGCTCATTGCCACTGGTGTATCCAGAGTGGAGTTTGGTGCAGTCCCCTTACAGAAACTGATACATTAGACCAAGCACTGGCAGCAATCCTATCTACTTGGGTCAATGGTAATATTTACTCTATAGCCTTCTACTTATAGACCTTTAGTCAAGTGGAAATCAATTATGACATTCTATTATAGTCACACTGTCTCATACAAGGACTTTGTCACCCAAGTCATACTATTTACAATCATTTTCTGTTCTTTGTACAAGTATACCAGAACCTCTAATTATAAGTTAGTATTATGCAATTACCCTCTCAGCTTTGTTCTCCACTTAGTAGACTCTTTTGAAAACTCAACCTTCATCTTGCCTTTTTCTGAACCTACCTTATTTGCAGTATTACAAGAGAGTTAGTGTAGAGGTTGATCCAGCTAACTGACTGAGATCAATCAGTTAGAAATCACAGAGTCTCTACTTAACAGTAGAACAAAGCTTTAAAAAAAAAAAACCCTCTACATACTCCAGACATTCTCTCTAGCATGTTCCAAGCCCCTACTTCTGATCCTCAACTAGAACATCACATATAATATGACAGACTCTACCCTAGACCCCCCAGGGAATCTACAGCCATATCTGTTGAATGACCCTTTACCACCTTGCAAGCTAGAAACCAACACCTCACTCCTTTAGAGCCAGTAGAAGAATTAGGAGAGGGGGTAGTTGAGGAGACTGCAAGCAAATTGCTAGAGCCCTTAATGGGATGCCATGAACCTGCCAAAGATTGGATGCTAAGCCTATATGGAGAGATATCAAGCCAAGAATTACAGGCTACCTTGTTAGCATTGGCTAAATAGTCAAGCACCCACTCATAGAGGAAACTCTGAGTTATCAATGAGCCCAACCCCTATCACAACCTGGATTTTCTAGAAGACTGGTCAGTCTTTATACAGAAGCTATCCAATATCTTTGGCTCTTACTCTCCTGAAGATGACAATGAGGATACAATAGTATCTATATCTTTTCCCAGAAACAGCAAGGCTGTTGATTACTTTATCTATTTTGCAAAATACCAGAACTGCATCTATTGGAATAAGAGAGCCTTGTATAAAGTAGTCAAGAATGCTATTCCAAACCATATCTGAGATGAACTATACTATAGCTAGAAAAATATATTGTCCTTTGAGAAATTTAAGAGAGCAGTCTTGTGAATCGATAACAACTATTGAAAAAGAGTCTAAGACAACAGGAATAAGTCAAGGAAAAACTATTCCCTCCAGTATTATATACCTAAGCCATTTAGATCAGAACCCAGAACCCTTAGGGATAAGAAAAAGATAAGCCCCAATAAGAAAACACCCAGGTTTCCATCTGCTATAGGAACCTCATCAAACCCCTCTACATACAGAAACCCTATCAGTAACATCTTGGAAGCAGATGGTCAACTTACACTAATTAAATGACAGCATTGCATAAATTTGGGGCTATGTTTGTGCTGTAGTCAGTTGGAACACCTGGCCAGAGCTTGCCCCAGGCAGCCAATAAGACCTACCAGCAGTCTGGAAGTATGGGCAGCTCAATTAGAAACATTTCTGGAAGTATTAGAACTGCCAAAAAACAAGAAGGCAGTTTTCTCACCTCCCAACAAGCTGACCACCTAGAAACTATTGGGAATAGCCTGTTGAAAGTGGGGACTGCTGCCCTGTCTAGCTTGAAATCACTCCTTGTCTCGCTGTACTTAAATCTGGTTCCAAAAGGTTTCCTAGAACTAATTGACTCTAGCTTGTCAGATTGTTTGATGGACTCAAGTTTTGTTGATGCCCATAAGTTGCCATTTTGGGTTGTTGAACCCCTTTCTCTGACTCTGATAGATGGTACTGTTAATCAATATGTAACTTGAGTTATAGCACTACCAATCCAACTCACTTGTGGCTACTCTTGTACATATAAGTTCTACATAACATACTTAGATGGTTCAAGCACAGTAGTACTAGAGCATGATTGGTTAAAAGACCACAACCCAGATATTAATTGGAGAGAAGGAACTCTAAACATACCCTCAAACAGAATGAGAATTCTCAAAAAGAACCAAACTAGTGATACCAAGGAACTAATATATAAGTCAGAAGCATAACTATCTATATCATTAATCAATGCAGTGGCTTACCAATATGCCTGTAATATACCTGGAGCCCAGTTATTCCAACTTACCTCAACTGTGCTCAATGGCTAAACAGCTTAAAGTGAGCTAGCAAACCCTGAATTAAGTGTAGTTCCTATGGAATATCACCAATTCACAGATGTATTTGACAAACAGCACTCTAGACTCCTACCTGAACACTGTCCATATAACCTGACTATCCAAACAACAGGAGGCTTATTACTATCCTTAGGACCTATCTACTCACTGTCAATACTTGAGATGCAGACACTGTGGGAGTTTACTGATGAGAACATCAAGTCAGGTACTATCCAGCCTTTCCAATCTCCAGAGAGAGCTCCAGTGGTGTTTGTAAAAAAGAAGAATAGAAACTTGAGGTTGTATGTTGATTACTGAGACCTTAACAAGATAACTCAAAAAGATTGGTATCCGATCCTGCTGATTTCTGACCTTCTGGATGCTCCTAAGAAAGCAAGGGTCTATATGAAAATAGATTTGAGAAATGCCTACCACTTGGTGTACATTGCCAAAGGTAATAAGTGGAAAATGGCCTTTAGGACCCAGTATAGGTCCTTTGAATAGTTGGTTATGCCCTTTGGACTATCAAATGCCCCTACAGCCTTTTAACGATTTATAAACGAGGTTTTTAGGGACTTACTGGACATTTGTGTAGTTGTCTACTCAGACTACATCTTAATTTACTCAAACAACCTAGAAGACTACTAAGGCCATATGAAGGAGATACTACAATGTCTCCAAGCCTACAAGTTGTATGCCTTGCCTGCAAAGTGCATATTCTACAAGAAGAGTATTGAGTTTCTAGGTTTCATACTAAGCCCCAAAGGTCTGACTATGGATGAGCAGAAGGTGAAAACCATCCAAGATTGGCCAGTTCCTTGGCAGTTGAAAGAAGTCTAGTCATTCTTAGGATTTTCAAACTTCTATCAACAATTTATTCACAATTATTCTGATGTGGTAAACCCCCTCACTTGCCTAATACAAAAAGGGACTACTTGGTATTGGCCAGAAGACTACTAGAAGGCATTTGAGACACTAAAAGAAGCATTTACTATAGTACTGGTATTAGTAAGATGGGATCCTGATTCCAAAATAATAGTAGAAACCAATGTCTCAGATAGAGCTCTAGTAGCAATCCTCTCAACTCACTCTGGGAAGGATATCTATCCTATAGTCTTCCACTCTAGAACATTCAGCAAGATAAAACTAAACTATAATATACATGACAAGGAACTATTAGTAATATTTGAGGCTTTTAAGAAATGGAAACATTACCTAGAGAGGACTTCCATCCCTGTAGAAGTGTTTACTGATCACAAGAATCTCACCTATTTCTGCAACACTAAGCCCCTCTCTTAGCAACAGGTGTGCTGGTCTGAGTTTCTATAATAGTTCAACCTTTCTATATGTTTTAGGCAAGGGAGGTTAGGGACAAAACCAAATGCCTTAACCTGTCATTGGGATGTATACAATAAAGAACCAACAAGGGAACTGAATCAACAACCCATATTCACATCTAACCAACTATCAACAGGGCTTAATAATGACCCACAGGAACCCCCAAAATTACAAGTGGCAATTCTCCTAGATACAGGAGCACTTAACTCAGATATCAAACAAGCAGTAGCAGTGGACCCTATTTACTGAGAATACCTTGACACTACACAAGCCTAAAAGGACACTGGGTAGACCATTGATATTAATGGATATCTACATTTCAAAGAACAAATCTTTGTACCTGATATAAGGGACCTCCAGTTATGCATACTAAGGTCAAAGTATGATCACATACTTGCAGGCCATCTAGGACAAACCAAGATACTACAGCTGGTCCACCAAGACTATACCTGGCCCAACCTAAGAACCTTCATCACTGACTATGTAAACTCTTGCAGTACTTGCTCTTGTAACAAAGCCAGGTACCATAAACTATATAGTACCTTAAAACAACTCCCCATTCCCTCTCAACCTTGGAAGTCTATATTGATAGACTTTATCAAATGATTACCTGAGTCAGAAGGCTATACAGACATATTAGTAATAATAGACAGACTCATGAAACAAGCAATATTTGTCCCAACACACAACTTGATTAACATAACAGCTCTTGCCAGTCTATTTGTCCAGAATGTCTTTTCCAAGCATGGAGTACCAAGTTATGTTATGTTGGACAGGGAGGCAGAGTTTGTCTCAAAATTCTTCCAGTCACTAGCCCAAGCTTTGAATATGAAATTGCACTTTTCAGCAGGTTACCACCCAGAGGCCAATAGCCAAACCAAGTGCACAAACTAGACTTTAGAGCAATATTTGCAAACCTGTTGCAATTATCAGCAATCTAACTGGTCTAAGCTCCTACCATTGGTGGAATTTACTTATAACAACATCCCCTTGTCTACCACAGGGGTGTTTTCCTTCTTTGTAAACAAAGAGTATCACCCTAGCATGCAAGTATAAACAGTCCAGGAGCTCACCTCACAATTAGCTGAAGTATTTGTAGTAGACCTAGAGAAAACTCATGAAGAACTAAATAGGCCATTACACAGGTACAAAGATGCTACCAAGGCCCAGCAGATACACAATGAGCTAAGGTACCTATGTTCCAAGCAGGAGATATAGTATATATCCTAGCAAAGTTTATCAGAACTACCTGACCTTCAAAGAAACTTTCAGAATATTATCTAGGCCCATTTCCAGTGACAGAGAGGGTGGGGTTCTACTCTTACCTTGTGAAACTACCAGAACATCTTAGATTAATCCACTCTATATTCTATATATCCCAGCTGGAACCAGCTTTTCCCAGTACCATCCTGAACTGTACTAATCCACCCCCACCTCCTATTGAGATAGATGGGAACCTCAAATTTGAAGTAGTGCAAGTCCTTGACTCAAAATGAAATAAATGTCAAACAAACCCTTTGATATACTACATATGTTGGGCTGGATATGAAAGTACTTCAAAGGAATACTCTTAGCTCAATGTAGCCAACTTAATAAATACTAGCAAATTACTTTCAGAATTCCATGCCATGAACCTGACTAAGCTAGGCCCCAGTGATGTACTGTCAAACTGATAAAAATCGTTATACAGAGGGATTGTGTAAGAACTTAGACTGTGGTGCCTTAGAACTACTCCTAGTCCAAGTTAACAGAGAGAACTCAATAGAGTTCCCATTCAATTGCTATATACTACTTATATACATTCTGTATTTACTTCTATTTATAAAGTTCTATACATCTCTTTTGAGTCATTCCCTCTCATATGTCTGTTGATTTCCTAATTAAATAAAAAGAAAAAAAAAGAAATATAAATAATAACTTAGCTATTTGGCTGTGTCATGATAGATCAACCCCTAGCAGCGACTTGGTATTGACCACAAGGGTGTGGCCATTGAAGAGGGGGTACTGTCACAGTCCTCCTATGACTCACAGTCACACTACCTCATGCAAGGACTTTGTCACCCAAGTCACACTATTTACAATTATTTTCTGTTCTTTGTACAAGTATACCAGAACCTCTAGTTATAAGTTAGTATTATGTAATTACCTTCTCAGCTTTGTTCTCCACTTAGTAAACTCTTGTGAAAACCCAACCTTTATCTTGTCTTTCTCTGAACCTACCTTATTTGCAGTATTACAAGAGAGTTAGTATAGAGGTTAATTTAGCTAACCGGCTGAGATCAATCAGTTAGGAATCACAGGGTCCCTACTTGACATATCCATGACAAAGAGTTATTAGTAATATTTGAGGCTTTCAGAAAATGGAGGCATTATCTAGAGAGAACAGCAATGCCAGTGAACATTGTCACCAATAACAAAAATTTAGAGTATTTTTGTGAATCAAAGCAACTGACAGTGTTAGGCACATTGGTCAGAATATCTAGCATAGTTTGACATGAAGATCAGGTTCAAACCAGGAAAATTGGGGACCAAGCCAGATACACCCATCCACAGATGGGATATTTACCATCTCCAGAGCACTATCTTACAACCAGTATTTAAGAGACTAGACCTAAAACCAATCTTCATGGAAAAACTAGTATTCTTACCAGGTAGGGTAACCTGGTTATTACCACCAGAGTCATCTCCAAACACCACCCTCAATCAGAAAAACCTACTCAAGGATATCAAAGTAGCATTGACCATGAATATGCTAGCAACAAGACATATCAAGGAAAGTAGGTTGACTGCCAATACAATCTGGGTACTGAGCATGGATAGACTACTTTGACATGAAGGCAGACTGTTTGTCCCAGATGTGGGAGACTTGTGCTTAAGAGTACTGATGTTAGTGCAAGGTCATAAAGACTTAAGGCTTAACCCAGGTAATTGTTCAGAAAGAACTTGATAGAGTTTCCCATTGAATTCTACTAGATACTTATATAAATATTGGCTGGTCTGTGCACCTGTCTCCTGCAATCACATGACCTTTACTAAGAACTATATATATCTTACATAATCCTTCCCATGCTATTTATATCTTTCTTGTATTATATTCTTGGAGGTTTCCTATCAAGTTAATAAATGTATGAGAAATAGTTTCCTTCTTGGGAACTGTCTTATAACACAGCCCCCCCTTTAAGTTTCCTTATTCCAAGGAATTTTTCCATTGTCTCCAATTTTCCTCCTATCTTCTTGCTCTCTGTCTCTCATATTCCTTATTTGACCACCCCTATAACATCTTAGCTATAAACCTCTCTGGTAGTTTCCTTGAGAACTCTTTTGTTATCTTCTTCTTTCTGTTACCTTACTTCTTTGGCCTCTTCCCCATACTCTCTTTCAAACTCTTCAACCAGTTCCTTCATATTCTTCAAGTTTTCCCTACTTTCCCAGGTATCTCCTTCTGCTGTATATCTCTTTCATCATACCAAAAACCTCTCTTTTCCCCTAACTATTCTTTTATTTAGTATTCTTTCTACCTTAAACTTCTCCTCTTCTTCAATAATAACTGGTTTTGGTAGAGTCTTCTTTTGCCCTTTTATCTGAGGCTTATATAATCATACTCTACTTATATTAACTACAGGGTATATTTTAATAGAATTTGGTAATTCTAACTCTATAGTGTTGGTCAAAATGATTTCCTTTACTTTGTATAGGCCTATGAACTATTCTGTTAGCTTTTCCAATCTTTTTCCTATTATTTGCCATTTTAAGTCCTTTGTACTCAACAGTACTAAGTCTTCAACTTTATACTCCTCTCCTTCTCCTTGCTTTTTGTCTATATACTTCTTCATCTCCTCCTGTGCTTTTTCTAATGCTGTTTTTGCTTCTTCCTGAATTTTCTTCATTCTTTCTACAAATTTTCCTGCCACTTTGAACTTTCTCCTTCTTCTTCCTTCAAACCCCATTCTTGGATCCTGACCATAATTCACCTTGAAAGGAGATACTTTTGTAGCCAAATAAATTTTGTTGTTATATGCAAATTCAGCAGTTCCTAGCCAGTCTAGTCACTGCTCCTGTCTATAGTTGATAAAGACCCTCAGGTATTGTTCCAACTTCTGATTGATCCTCTCCATTTTCCCATCTGTTTGGGGGTGATAGGCTGTTGACAGTTTTATTTGGATCCCTAACAACTCATTCAGTTTCTACTGTGGACTATACCTCTCTATCCAATATGATACTTTTTGGAAGACCATGTAATTTCTAGACATGATCCCTAAATAGCCTAGTAAGTTTTTCTGCTAATTTTTTCTCCATATTTGTTATAAAATGTGCCATTTTACTAAATTGGTTGCAAACCACTAGAATTGTATTGTAACCCTAAGCTAAAGGTAACTTTGTAATGAAGTCTACTGAAATGTGACTTCATGGTTTTTCTAGAATTGCATTGGGCATCAGCTTTTCTGCTGGGGCCTCACTTCTATTCTTGTAGTATTGACAAGCATTGTATCTATCTACATATCTTTCTACTTTCTTCATAACTCCCAGCCACCAGTAGTTCCTTGTTACTAGTTTTGTTGTCTTCCACCTTTCTCTATGTCCTTCCATTGGTGTATTGTGATATAACTATATCACCTCCCCCCTTAATTCCCCCTCTGGCACATAGATTTATCCTTTTTTCATGACCACTCCTTCCTTTATTGTCTACTCTTTGTCCTTCAATATTTTTATCCCTGCTTTCTTTAGTTTTTCTACTGTTTTAACCACTCTTTTGTCCTCTTCCTGTGCTTTTCTAATCCTGTCTCTTAGATTGCCCTCTTCTACTAATGCTTCTGTCCTCTTTATCCATCCTTGCTTTATCAACATTTAGTTCTTTTTATCCTTTTTTACTTCCTCTTGCCAATCCAGTCTTTTGCTTAATCCATCTGCCTTTCCCATACTCTTTCCTGGAACATACTTCAAGGTAAAGTTGAATTATAATAGGTATAATATCCATCTAGCTTGTCTTCAGTTTAACTTTTGGCTAGTCATAAAGTACTGGAGGTTTTTGTGGTCCATCTAGATTTCAAACCTTACTTTTGTCCCTTCCAAGTAGTGCCTCCATGACTCTAAGCACTGAATTACTACTAGCATCTCTTTGTCATGGATTTCATAGTTCTGCTCAGTTGTATTCAATGATTTTGAGATGAAGGTAACTAGTCTTTACTTCTCATCCTCATATTTTACTAACAGTACTTTTTCCATTGTGTAGTCTGAGGCATCTGCCTCTACCCTCATTTCTCTATCTAAGTCTAGGATGACTAAGACTAGCTCTATCATAAATACTTCTTTTAATCTCCTGAATGCTTCTCCCTGCTCTTCTTCCCACTTCCACTTTTTCTCCTTTCTGACTAGTAGGTACAAAGAGGCTGCTATTCTAGCAAAGTCCTTAATAAACCACTAGTAATAGTTTGTGAACCCTAGAAACTTTTGTACTTTCTTTATATTTCTTGGTACCAGCCAGCTTAAAACTCTATCCACTTTCTCCTTCTACATTTCTACCTCTTGAGGTCTAATTACCACACCCAGAAATTCTACCTCCTTCACTTTCCACTAACACTTTTCTGGTTTAATAAATAGGTCATTTTCCTCTAGTCTGTTTAATACTTCCTCTACTAGCTCATTATGCCCCTTTTTAGTATCTGTGGTGACTATTATGTCTTTAATGAATGTTGCCGTATTTCTCTGATTAATCATATCTTGAAAAAGGTCATTCATCATAGTTTGGAAGGTAGCCGGGGAGTTTGTTAGTCCAAAATACATGACTGTTGGTTCATATGCTCCAATATACGTTGTAAACACTATCTTGCACTCATCACCCTCCTTGATCCTTATATTGCTATACTCCTATCTAAGATCTAGTTTCATAAACATCTTCTTTTTCCCTACTCTATCTAGGATATCTGCAATAAGGGGCAAGAGGTACCTATTCTTTACTGTCTATTGATTTATATAACGATAGTCTTGCACTATTTTCCTTTTTCTATCCTTCTTCACTACAAAATGGACTGGTGAGGTCTGTGGCAATTTCAATGGCTAAATATACCCTTTTTATAACTGGTCCTCTACAAATGCTTGTACTTCCTCTCTTTCCTTCCTTGATAATGAGTACACCTTTCCTTTCCTTGGCACAAATCCTTTCTTTAATTCTATTGCATGGTCCCATGGTTTTCTTGTGGGCATTCTTTCTGACTCCTCCTTTCCAAATACTTTCTTCCACTTCTAGAATCTCCTAGGCACTAGTTCTTCTACTGTTTTTTCTTCCTCTATCTTTCTCACTTGTTTTATCTTCTGTATTTCCTGCTTTTTTTTTCCACATATGGGTGGACACTGCATCATTTTTACTTTTCCCTTTTCCCAGTCAATTTCTGGGTTGTGGGCAGCTAAGTATACCCAATATCACCTCTGTCTTTCCCAAATTGCACATATCCATTTGTGCTCTCTCAATATATCCTTTGAAGAATATATTGCACTCCACCTGATAAGTAATTGCTCCTTCCACATTAATAGTTCCATCCACATTCCATACTAACAGAGGGTTTTTCAGCCTCTCTAGCTTAAACCCCTTTTCTTTTGCAAACTTTGTATTCATAAATAGTCCTGTTGCCCTACTGTCTAACAATGCCTTTACTACTATTCCTTCATAACTTTCTAGCTTTTCCAACTCCACTTTCATCCACACTTCTCTTAGTGGCCATAGTATATACTATACATCTCTTACTCTCTCTGTTAAGACTCTAGACCACAAGAGTGAATATATACTTCAGCCTTGAGCCTATGTCAACACTTGATATTTCTTTGCCCCTCTACAAAGGGTCAGGTTAAGGTTTTCAGAAGAGTTATATCAAAAGAATAAATATTGAGGCTTTTAGTCACACTTCACAAGTTAGTTCAAAGATTAGAAAGAATGTGGGGTTCCAAGAGAAGTAGGTTTTTAGATGAACTACAGAAAAAGAGAACTTGCTATTTCCTTCTCTTTCTGGATTGTATTTATCCTAACTAGTAATATCACAGAAACTACTATCCTAAGTACTAGTAAGTAACAGTGAGTGACTAGTTGAGTCAGAGTCTATAAATGGATTAGTCCAA
>Ga0153926_100147_pt1 | contig 15514 bp, 8 predicted proteins | sample TSNJ010MetaG_FD_104716 | JGI IMG/M metagenome (GOLD analysis project Ga0153926, IMG submission 104716) | Attine ant fungus gardens microbial communities from New Jersey, USA - TSNJ010 MetaG | ecosystem: Host-associated > Fungi > Mycelium > Unclassified | place: USA: New Jersey, Wharton State...
CCTGGATCCTGATGCGAACCCAAACACTACATTTGATCTTTATGAACGAATTCAAATTTTGACTACCCAGGGCCACCCAGAATACACAGAAGAAATAGTCACAGAGATGGCTCGTCAGCGTGAGGAGAAACACACAATCACACAGAAGACGGTTGACGACTACTTTGGCGAGAAGGGAAGAGGATCAGAGGAGAGACCCATAATCACGAGTGGCACAGGAAAGAGGTGGGCTAAGGACTACGATGGAGTGAGAGTCATTGGCCATGTGTTCTGGAAAATTTTCGGTGTCCAGTATCCTGACGAGGATGAGGATTACGAAGAATGATTATATATATGTGTTTGACGCCTAGCAGCATTCAGAGTCTAGTAGATCAAATCATATAGGACTTGATATGTTTCATTAATAAAGTTCTATAAGAACCTGGCAGCAGACCAACTAGGCCTGTTTCCACAAAGACAGTCCTATCACTCTGATTGACACATCTTAACAAAAGAGGAAAGAAAATAATATGATTCTTGCTTATTTGCCAGCCAGCCAAAACATGACATTATCTCCGCTGTAGCCTCCTATCCTCATCCCCTGGGGATGCCGTTTCGTTTTGACCCTAGAGCAACTTTTGATTTCCAACTGCGAAAGATTTGAGAAAGATTTGATTGCATTCTTTCTCGTTTGTGTCCCCAGTTCCTTTGGCTCGGGATTCTAATCCAATATTGTCTCTCGCTGCAAGAGGTTCATTTACAACGGACAACAGCACCTTCAGCATATTTAACAAGGGCGCCGGGACAAATAGCTTGACCTTGGATATATCGTTATCCGATGAGCCGGTGTAATCGAGTATAACATTTGGTGCGGGTGGGCAAAGAGCGCATGGGAGTAGGACAGCCTTTAATCGGTCCTGAGAAGTCTGGAGTATCAAAATAGAACAGTCTAGCCTTGGTTCAGCGACAGGAAATAACTGGGCGATTCACCCTATTGGAGTGTCTGCTTCTCTACTGGCAGTAGCCGAACCTGGTTTTTTGAAACAGCACGCACGACGTTGCCACGAGCTGCGCTATTCTGATAAGAAACTACATCATATTCACCAATCTATTTCATCTGCTCCCCGCAGCTAGTTCAAATAATGTCTTGTAAATACGAATGAGGTTCGAAGGAAACTTCGGCATTCGACATGCATGAGGAAACAGTCCTTTATCTAGAGATTCACCCTACTTCTTTTGTTTTGCCGGTGATGAATGATGGCCTGTAGATGGTGTGCGCAGTTACATTTCTTTGCTCTTCCTTTTCTGACGAGGATGTTCTACCCACATGACGATAAAGATAAGAGCTTACTAGCAATACCACAACATAGGTACCCTGGTTCCTTCAGTTTCCAAAATCAAAATAACTCATGCCAGAAAATTGGCCGAACTGAACAGAACTAAGAGTCAAGCTTATTCCAGTAGTACGAGGTCCTGTACTGAGTCACATACATATTATCAATTCATCTTACAGAGAATCTCTATTCTACAATGTTGCCGGAAAAATAGCTTCCCCTCAAGATCCACAGTGGGCTCACTTATGAATCTTTGTAATGGCCTTAGGGCTTACAGGGAAGTAGCTTATATACAAGATAAGTGTGTTGCCTAGAGAATGAAATTGTCTCGGAGTTTCTGCATACATTACTAAGGTGATAATGACAAGTGAGCATGTAAGTCAGAAAAAATAAGCGCAGCAGAGAGCAATGAGTAGAATGATGAGATGAAGAATTCAGATGATGTCATACTTCGTCAAATCAAAATCGCCCGGTAGATAGAACATGAAACATCCTACTTCAGGACATGTCAGAGGGTATTCAGAATATCACATTGGGGTATGACCTCATCTGAGTTTAATCTAGCCTCTATCTGGTGCACCCGCAGCCTACCGTGATAACGCGAACAATGTTTATGGATTGACATCAAGAACAGTCTTGTGGCCTGGGACTCTGATGTCTCCTATCAGAGACAACCTCCTGACACTACATGGTTCTGGATCCTGATCAATCTTCAGTCGGTTGTGATACTACCTTCTTGTCAAGCCATTTTTTTTCAAAATAGCTTTGAGCAATACCCCTTGATTCGAGTGCACCCGTGACCGGCGAGAAGGCGCTCTTTATCAACGAAGGCTTTACACGCTGCATAGTTTGATTCACGAAAGAAGAGTCAAATTATCTTCTCAGATTCCTGTCTGATCGTCTTGCTTGAAGGAGCGATCTCCACGTTCGTGCTAGCTATGAGCCTGTGATCTCGGCGCTTGCATAATTTATACAGCTCCACTCTGTTCCTAATATCAATGATTGTAGAACAACCGTGTTACTTGCCATTCAACGATCAGGGAATTCGATCACACATTCCGTCGCCATGCCGCCCGCCTTACACCTCGGGCTGAAGTGCCCGTCCCGGCAGGCTGAGGATGACTGTTTTGTATTGATTGTCCTATACAGTTGGATGAGTATGAGATGAACGGAGTTTATTGTCAACATCAGTATTCGGTACGCTCATTCACTAGAGGACCAAAATTAGCACAAAACAGTAACCACTGTGTCGACAAGCCAATCGTCGTGTGTATTGGTATCAAATCAGTGCCAAAGGACATCTCCCATCATAACTTCCCTGATTGCGGATTGTGGATAATCCAATCATATGTCAAAGTATACCCACTGCCACGACATTATTCAAAAATTATAACGCCGCCCGCGAGATAGACTGATCGAAAATACCCTTTTGACGAGTGCTGGGGTAGGTCTTTGACCTGAGTAGTCATCATGTCAAGCAGGATCTGCTGAGCCATAAGAAAATGTGGGTAAGCCAGTACGCGATTTTCCTGTTACCTCAAAACTTGAAGAAAAATAACAGAAGGCCTCCAGCTACGTAAAAGGGGAGGCCTCCTGTAGCTCTGCTCTATATCTGTGAGCGCATACAATCACAACGACCGTGGCTCGATGCAGCTTGTCTCAGTTCACAAGAACGTCTCCGACTGTACAAGGTTTCTATAACACTTACTATTTCCTAGGTGTCCATTCGCAGGGCAATGCCTCCAATCAAATTAAGTAGCCATCCTCTTACATCACTCATCAAATGTCTCACTGGGAACAAAAGCATGACGGTGTTACAAAAGCTCGGGACTCAGTCCGTGAATAGTAGCTGATATGAATAAGTGGGTTTCTGAATATTTCCTCTGTGGACCATTATTTCGTCTTGATTAGTAAGCAAGTAATATCCTGCTAGTGCAGAATTTTCTTACACCTCAGTTCTGCACGCTTCAGGCTGAGGTAAATATCCTTTTGATAACTCTACTGTAATCATTGTGCTGATGTAATTAGACTCAGAGCTCTGACAGGTACATCAGTTCTGCACGCTTCAGACTGAGACTTAAAGTTCTGACAGGCCGCTTATTCATCTCTCTGCAATAAAAGTTTCCAACTGTACTTAAAAAGTATTGAGACACTACAAAGATGGTCCATCTATATTTACATGAGGGGTTCACGAATATCACGAAGTGAGATCAGTTCCAGAGGAGCAAAGTATTTTCATCTCGAATTCTATACATTACTCGGAGTGTCAATTTATCGGCATTATACCATCTACAAGAAAGCACCAACCCTTGGTGTGTCAAGAAGTGGATAAACCGACAATCTCCCGTCGATCAATATGGAGATCAGCCTTCACACATATTCCTATCCGTCTTTAATTTATTCGTTCGTGCCACAAGAACTCTCGACTATCTCACATGAGATGAAACAAACCCTAGCCCGCGATAACTCTTGGCTGGAGTCCTTGTACGGTCCTTCCACGTTACTCATAATCGTCTTTGATACCTACTCTATTTTGATGTCTGCATCACATAAGAAAATTCAATTACTTCAAAGTACAGAAGGACAAGAACTACACACGGATATAGTTAGTCAGTTATTCAGTTATTTTTTCCCAAATTCTCTGACAATTACCGTGATCGTCGTGCGATCGATCTTTATATCATGGAGCTGCCATGGGGTATGACAGTTCACATCGAATCAGATAATGTGACTTGGTGACGTGTTCGCGTGATAGACCATGAAATCACAGCTACAATTAAAATATATTACAATCTAGCATATGCTTCGCCGACAGGTCAACGTGGTAATTTGGCTCACTTGAGCTGTTTTACCATGTCATACCTTGAGTCTATACTCCTATACTCCATTGCATACCCACGCATGCTAGTATATACCCAAGATCCCAATTTGATGGTTCGCCTTTGGGTTGAGAAGCACAGGTTTCGCTGATGCACTATCATGAAGTCGTAGTCTTCAGGATACATCGGATAGTTGCGAGTAACTTGTTTCGATGCCCTGAACTGCCAATGTAAGAGCCCGATAGAGCTTCCATGACCCACCCAGACTTCATCTTGTTCACCAACTTAACTACTATTCCCCGGCCGCTGGTTACCGCGGAACAGATCCTAAACAGACACTGGACCAAATACCGTGAAGATTTGTTAATGCAATAGAGTTATCGGAATCTCTTATACAGTCAAATCAAAATATGCCAGAAATTGTGAGTGCGCGAGTATCGTTCTATTACACTGATTGACCTATAACTCTTCAAGCCCACACATACTCAGATCCTGGTAATAGGTGGTGGTCCAGGTGGAAGCTTTGCTGCCGCATCACTCGCAAGGGAAGGCTTCGAAGTGACGCTGTTCGAAGCAGATAAATTTCCCAGATATCATATTGGCGAGAGTTTATTGCCTTCCATGCGTCCGCTCCTGCAATTTGTGGGTGCTGAGAAGAAGGTCATGGAACATGGATTTTCCCCTAAAGTAGGTGCTTGGCTGTCGTTGCACAGACATGGGGGACTGATGTAGATTAACCTGGTGCGGCAATCAAATTCAACCAGCACAAAAGGGAAGGGTATACCAACTTCATTTACCGTGGGCCCGAATTTGGGTCCTGGAATGTTGTGAGTTGTCAGTTCCCAGAGATGGCCCGACGGACACTCACAAGTTTTAATGAAGTCCCGGTCAGAATTTGATCATATCCTCCTCAAGCATGCGGCTTCCTGCGGTGTCCGAGTTTTCGAGAAAACTAAAGTTTCTACGATTGAGTTCCAGAAACAGGGTGAACCAAAGAGTCGGCCCATTGCCGCTACATATATGGACCCTCAAGGCGAGGAGGGTCATATTGCGTTCAATTACCTTGTCGATGCTTCCGGGAGAAATGGAATTATGTCGACGAAGTATCTTAAGAATAGGCTCACCAACCCAAACCTGAAGAACATTGTTATTGGGAGAACTTTGACCGATATAAGCCTGGTACAGAAAGGGATGATGCGATTTGGATCGAAGCTCTGACAGGTTAGTAGACATCCTCCGTCCATACTTTATGTCCGCATGACACGGCATCTATTGATAGATGAGTCTGGTTGGGCTTGGTTCATTCCCCTCGCGAAAAACCTTGTTTCTGTTGGGGTTGTCATGAATCATGTCCAATCCATTCAGAAACGCAACACCCTGCGCGAAGCATCAGGCGACCATGATTCGTCTCTCCAAGATATCTATCTCCATCAACTTAAACTAGCTCCTGGCCTCATCTCGGATCTAATACCCAACGCAAGGATGGTGGAGAAAGAAGGAGGACCCCTTGTTCGACAAGCATCAGACTATTCTTATTCAGCTAGTGAATATGCTGGTCCGGGATATCGTCTTGTCGGTGATGCAGCTTGTGAGTTCTCCCTGTTCCGCCAGTTTGTCACTGCTTATATATTTGGCAGGTTTTATAGATTTTTATAGATCCCTTCTTTTCGTCCGGTGTTCATCTGGCTCTTACAGGAGCACTGTCTGCTGCAGGGACCATCGCTTCTTCCATACATGATACTCTCACTGAGGAAGAATGTGCAAAATGGCATAATGCTAAGGTTTCCGTGGCTTACACCCGTTTCCTGCTCGTTGTTCTGGGTTCTTACAAACAAATGAAAGCACAGAGTGTGGATGTTCTATCCAATGTGTCGGAAGATAATTTCGATCGCGCATTCGACCTCATACGCCCCAGTGAGTAAAGCACTCCTGTTCGCCCTAATCTGCGAACTGACTGCCCGAACGATAGTCATCCAAGGGACAGCTGACGTGAACAAGAAAGTCACCGAAGACGAAGTTACAAAGACCATGGACTTCATCAAGAACATACTATTTGTTCCAACTACTCCCGAACTCGAAGCCGATGTCAGACGGCGCATAGATCCAAAATTTTTTGAGGATGGCGAAGCCAATATATTATTACCAGCGCAGGTAGAGGCAATATTTGAGGAAGAGGACGTTAGACATGTATTGCATGTCACAAACTCGAGGAAGCCAATCCACAAGATGTTTGACTCGGAGAGGGATTTTGCACCTGAGCCCATCAATGGATATACCGTTAGGCTTGTTAGGGGTAAACTTGGTATGATTAGACTAGGGAGTATCGCTGTTGCTTAAACCCTGTAATGTAGAAAAAACGTAACTCGATGCTTGATAACTATTTTAATCTCTGTGTATTCAAGGATTTTGACTAGTTTGATTGATTTGACATGGTGAGCGGATAGTCTTGATAAACCAATCAGCAAAACTTCTATGTAGCTGAGAGTGTCTCCATGCCTTATGAATTATTTTTTTCCAATTATGTCAACTTTATTTGCAAGTAGTTGACTAGGTTGAAACAAAGTAGACCCTGGCAAACACACACCGGTCATAGATTGATTTGGCACAGTATTGGTACTAAGTACAATGATCGATGAAAATATAATATCTGTAAATAAGACAATGATCATTACCACCGATCGCTGGATGATCGCCAAGAGATATACAAAGTACCGAGGAATGATCAACAAAGTATCAATGATGGTTGTCCAAGAATTGAATTTCACAATATACGCACGTTGATTGACAAAAGACCAACACTTCCAGGACAAAAAACGACAAGGATGTAACAAGAGCATTCAACAATGGGTCGATCAAAACATGAGCCAAACAAAGTCCTATCGACAGCGAACCAATAAACATCCTCAACAAAGATGTGTTGTGATGATGACCACTCTGATTTGCGGTAAGATTGTCTGGATCTCAGTCCAACATCTATTTTTGAATCCTGAGGACTTACCCATGCATCTTTGCTGTGAACGTTTTGACATTGTAGGTTGAACTGTTTAACATGAAAGTGATGTCGAAACTGATACTTCCAACAGGGAAGAAGTCCAAAATTTTTGCAAGCATTGAACTGAAGATGAAATGAAGGACGTTACAATGTATCAGCCAAAGCTTTCGGAAGGACACACGTGAACGAAGTCCCAAAACCATCAGGCTAATCGCTTGGTGTCTTTGTGTGAGCCGAGCCCTACATGCAATATATTCCATAGGACCATCAATACTAGTCCATAATGCATCTTCAAAGGGCGCCTCATCCCGGAACGTCCGACGATCTCACTATATAGTCAGATGATATGATTACTCCAAGAAATTGCATAACAGGATATCCCATGGTTTAACAGCCAATCCGCAACACTTCTGCTACACCACCAGATGTCTATACAGCCATCGAACATGAATCACTCAACACTGTTTGCCAGATCACTTCTCCTAGTGTACACGACACTGCCCATTATCATGGCCGATTTCCGTGCGTCTGCTCTTTCTCTAGTTATTTTTCATCAAGGAGAAACGAGATGACCAGGTAGATGACCATGCAAAGGCGAAAGTCACCATGGAAAGTGAAAGCGAGAAATTTAATATCGTGCTAGAGACCAGAACGAAAATAACGATTGGGATCAAAATGATGGTACCAGAGGTATCAACGAAGGACAAGATAACTATAGGGGAGAATTTCAAGCGAGAATCGGGAAATCCTATTTACATACCCCACTGCTGTGCTGTGTCATGTGGCCTACCCACCAGACTTGTAACTCCGTGAAAGATTGCAGTCCGTTCTGGACAATCTCTCCTATGCAGGAAAACGGGGATATATTATTCTATTCGCAACTCGATGCCCTCTATTTCCACATCATGAAGCAGATTCCAGGGACCATTCTCTTGTCTGCACAGTCCCTTCCTTTTGTTTATGCTATGAGGTACTGGGAAGGTGACACTTGTATGCATGTTTCCGTGCTTTGCTGCGTGTTTAGGATATTCGAGTATACATTTAAAGACATCTGTTACCATCTACATGCCGTTATCCCTATGAGGCACATTTGTATCCTCTCAGCTCAATTGACCCCCGTATCGACTTCACACGGCCGTTTTATGACCAAGGTCAATTGTTCAATTCGGACATGTTAATCATAGACCAAGTTTCAAGCGTTCATGGATCATTCCGTTTCTACCACAATTCCTTCTACGATTTTCTTCGCGATCCTGCTCGCTCTGGTGCCTTCAGTGTCAACACTCCTGTAATTTATTGCAAATTCCTTGATCATTTGATTCAACATCACCACCATTGCGCATCAAGCTATGCTATTAATGACTCAAGCATGTATTTCCCTCCTTATATTTGATTTTTAACGTACCTGTTATTCTAGAGCTTGTATGGGCACCAGGTATCGCCAGCTTTTCTGCCTCACTTTTTCGGCCACATGGAACTGAGTTTTTGATTCTTATCTCAAGCTGAAGACCTTTGTTACCCTCTCATTTTGCTTCATCTTATGATGATCCAGACTTTTGTCGATTCTTCGAGGATGCCCCGTTCAATATCTTGCAGCAGCTGGCAGACGTTAATTGTCATAAGTCTCTGGTAACGAATCGGATATGGTGGGAATTCCATGGTTGGTCAGGTGCCGCTGTTCTTGTTACGGAACTATCAACCCTGGGTTAGGGAATTGATGAATAGGTGTATACCAGCTCGAAACTGGGGTCTACTAAGTTATGTCGCTACCATACAACTAGAGTCACATGACTTGCGAGTCACCTATAGCTTCGGTGGGAGTTGGGACCTTGTAATATCCATGTGATGCGTGGCTAAGGTTCGTTACAGTTCTGGTGTTTTGGGAACTGCGAAAATATCACCTCACACTGTTTTTAAGTGTATCCGTGCTGAAAATTTTGATACACTGGTATCTACTGCATTTATTTGGGTACACTTCAACTATAATAACAAGCAATGGATCAATTCACATGTTGCCAGGTCGTCAATAGATTGAAGAAGTCAAAAGTTATTAGGTCGTATGTCCCTCTATTTGGCTCAAGTCGTGCCTCAGCCCTTTTTCGTGTTCTCTCTCGCACACAGTCAGTGAGGAGGAATAGTAGGCTTTATAGACATGGACGCGGGGGAAGTCGGTTATATGGTATTGGGAATTTGATGTGGAGAAACAGTATCACCATCAGTTCAGAACTATTGACTGTGCGGCGGCTCTAGAGTTCTACTCATCCAACAAACTCACGATATGGAAGGGAGAGGACCAGAAAAGGGATGTCGACAAGAATGACAGAGCAACAGAATGGCGCCAATACCGCTGTCGAGGCATCGCATGGCAGTGAGACCAGAGTCCAGCGTGTCCTGCCAATTCTCCTCTCCGTCGCTGTTGCCTTTGGTATCAGGATCTTGGGCGTGGTGCAAACATAAGATTCAAACCCTGACCTATTCAAAATCCTGTATTTTCTGGCAACTTTTGTTTTGCTCTCATTGAGCATCTCCGTGCCTATGTTTAGATATTTGTCACCATCATCGTGCCGTCATCTCGCATGAAGCATCTACCGACTATTTCAATTTGAGTCGATTCTCGCGTTGACCTGATGCAGTCTTTCTACGACCGATGTTTATCATCTTGTTCGCATATCGAGTCTTTAGCCACTTCAAAGTTCACGGATTGCATACAGGAATACGACACCATGAGGTGTCAACGAAATGTACAAGGCGTATGACCATGCATCTAGAGTTAGCCGGATCACATAAATCCTCGTACACGCACAATAAATATTTTATTGAGTACATTGTGTGCATATATCCTCTCTGGTATTCTGATGGTTGGCATTCTGGGAGCATCCGCGTGTTTCTTCTAAAAGTTATAACATGCCTTCAAAGCTCCCCTCGGTACTTTCTCCCATATTGTCTCTTCTAGTGGCTATTCTTGCCACTTAATCAAATATTGAAGTTATTCTCCCCTTCATCAAGAGCCTAAAACTCTCTCAACCCTTGTAGTATTTCCAATCCTGTGGTGAGTTAGGAGCTGTGCACAGGGAGAGACATAGAGCAATTCCAGTATATGATCCACATTGTGCTCATCCATCCAAGGTTTTTCTTGTCATTAAATTTGTCTGTTGTTGATGATAGTTCCAGAAGATGTGTTGAGACAATGGTAAGGTTGAAGAGGACAGAGTAAAGAGCTACATGCAATGGGATGAATTATATCGTAGGCAGACAAGTATCTTCATAAAACCCCCATAGACTGGATGATGTGTGACTGTTCCTTATTGTTGTCCAGTTACCCTGCCACCATTGCTTTTTTGTCAAGTCACTCATAGGAATCTCACTGATAGAAGGAAAGTGCCCACCCCCTTTAGGAACATTTATTTCAAAATCACATTTTATTTTCTTCCTCCCATTGCACAGTGCGTTCGACTGAGATTTCTACCTTGGGAACAAAGTAAGCTACTATCTACTGTAGAAGCTGGATGAGACATACTTTAGAACAAAGTTCAGTAGATGGATCTTTCAGAGATAGCTGTATTTGATCATCAATTTCAGTAAATGGTTTCTTTGTGGTAGTGACACTCACAGTGAAATGATCCTCTCGTTGGCCATGACCACCAGGTTTGAAATCCATAGTCGATCTCATGCGGCTGAGATTAAGGCTTTTACGAGTGTTCAAACTGGATGGGAAATGGATAAATTCAAGAGCTGGATAGCTTGAACGAGACTCACGTCACAAGTATGGAGTTGGCGTATACTAATACGAGAATTGGAGTTAGCACCATATATGATGAATTGAGATCAAAATATTGGATGGAGTTGACAGGAAAAAAGATCTCCGGAAAAATGCCTAGATCTCAGGTTTTCGAAAGTCACACAAAACTAAACTCACATTTGGCAATTATGAAATGCAATCCCATGAATACGAGATTATTCTTTTGCACCAGCCACTGTACAAGTACCTCATGTCAGACACAGTGCAAACAATTCTGCTGGAAGCAACATTGTTAGAAAAGGCTCATACAAATATAAGAGAGGTAGTAGCTCCGATGCTATCATTCAAAATGAAAGGAATCCAATATAAATTTAACCAAAGACCCACGTGGTGAGTGCCCCCATCTCGAAGGCGTAGAGAATCAATGTATCAATAACAGCATTGAGACTAGAAAAAGCCATCAAAGAAAATGTGTAGATGGCAATGAGAATTTTGATGTACTTGAGATTGTTTGTTTTGCTGGTCTTGAGAAGGAAAAAGAGTGAGCCGGTAATAAGAATATCCACAGTCGTAGAGAGCCCAAGTCCGAGTGTGAATACCCACTATATATAGAAGGTTACCACGGCAATGATGATTGGTATGAGATGACAAAACACACGCCAAAATGCACTTGAAAGCTATGAAAGGTATGATACAAAGTCCTGTCAAAATAAAATATCAGACCGAGACTACCCATATCATGACGGCTAGGCTGAAACTGACATCTCGGCAGTTGATACTGATTTAGGAAATTAGAACTAGTGAAAATTGTGTATGATTCAGGTTCTTACCTGTGGCGGAGACTTAATCGGTTGTCAGAGGAAACTTGTCAGAGTAACAACAAGATACTAACCCAAACGGAGGAGGGCTAACAAAACCTTTCAAACCTCTTGTTAGCAAAAAATAATCACCGAGTTTCAAGTGAACCTTACTATAGGAACAGATAGGAGCCAATTGTGCTGGCTAACTAATTGAGGGTCAGGGGTTTCGAAAGGTTGGGGACTGCAAGGGACATACACATGAAGATCCGATAGGAAAAGAATCTGTCATCTGTCATCTTTAAGCTCTCCAATGTGATAAAAGCCATAGGAATGAACGACGAATGTTAGAATACCCTGTGTTTTTGACTTAGTGTCCATGACCAATGATAATCAAGATATACTGGCAGTTACTGTCACAGTAGCCTGAAATCTATTTGAGCTCCAAACAAGGTAATGATAACGCAGCTCACTCACCGAGATAGCCCTAGTTAATCAGGTATAAGAAAGCTAATGTCATAGGAAGAAAGCCACACTTACCAATAGATTTCGTGGATATGGGTAATATCGTTGATATTTCTCACAAGATAATCCCACAGACTAGCCCATAAGAGTGCGGTGTGAAAACTATCGAGAGTGCTGGCTACCATCACTATCACTGTATTTTGTGCACTGTCTTACTGAGAACTCACAAAATGAGAGCTACCTAAAGGTATCTGGTCAGATCATGCGAGGGGACAAGAGGGCAGACATGCTAAAGCCTTGGTCTTCTTGTGATCGCCTTCGTATATTTTGAAGTAGATGAGGACTTGGAGCACCACCAGTCCACTTAACCTACAGGATGTTTGAATGGAACATGGAACAGGCAAGATGAATCATACATAGACGCAACGAATCCCCCCAAAAGCAGGGCGCCGTACGTCGCATGAACGTTGACCATGTCATTGGCCATGTTGTGTAAAGGGGGGAAAGTCCAGGGTTTGCAAGCACCGAATTGAAGGTGAAATGAAAGATGTTACAATATATTAGCCAGAGCTTTCAAAAGGGAGACAGAGGGACAAAGTTGAATTCAATAGTGTAAGGGGAACATGACCATCAGGCTGATCGTTCATTGCCTTTGTGTGAGCCGAGCCCCACAAACAATCTATTCCGTGCGCCCATTATTACTTTAACAGCTAGTCTATAATGCCACAGTCCTAATTTGCAAAGGGCGCTTTGTCCAGTGTGTCATATAATCTCGGCATATAGCAATATTTACGTTTGGACTTTAAATATGGTTACTCACATCTCAAGTAATGGCCATACAGACCCTTGTTTGATATGTTGATGGTAGCACAGCAGCAGCCATTAGACAATGAACCTGGGGAGATATGATGATGGGGATTCTTTAGAGAAAAACTTTTCCGAATACTACTCCATTATTGTAGTTACAGATTGTCGGCGCGAGAGCTCAACGATGGGAAGTCATTTACTAAGGGAGTCGCTGCATCAAAAATTAAACCGGAAGATTTTTTTAAAGTGTGTAGTCCGCAGAGGCTCGAAGTCAACATCAGTGATAGTGTTCATTTAAATTTAACTCTTTAGCTAAAGCAAGATCATCTACTAATAGAGTTAAATGTTGGAAACCATTACAGCTAGCATCCAGCTGGATGGGCTCGGAGTCCATCACGGTACTGCGGTGCAATTGATGTCAGTAAACACAAACAAAGAGTTACGGTTATTGGGGACCAGAAGCCCTCCATTCTACTTTTCAGTAGCCAGTGTAATTTGGAGGATTGGCAGTCACCTGCCAGACTATTCCTCTCGAGAGCCTTCGATCATCTCTGAGATATACTAATAAAAGTACCTAGACGGATACTCGTCAGCATGACCCTTGTCTGTCGTTTTTTTCTGCAGTAGCCCTACCTAAATCTTTGGTCCAAGTGAACTCTTGTGGATGGTCAGGACCTAAAGTTTCACCCACTAGCTTTCGTCGAGCATTGATCAAGAACCAGGACCCAGAAAAGAGTCTTGCAAAGCATGGGAAAGCATGCACTTTCATGCACTAGCCAACTGCTATCGCCTTCCTCACCATGTGTTGCAGTGCACTTTCTAAAAGGACTTCGGTCGGTGGAGTACGTGACATCTCACGATGTCTGCATTACCAGATGTATGCTCAGATCTGGTCTGGCCACCTCGCTGTCTTTCTCTAAGTGCTCATCAGAGTCTCGGATACCTATAAACCCTGTGTTGCTGCTACACAATCTGATGAGGCTTGAAGCTGTCAAAATTTTTAATTAAATGTACGATTCTAGTCAAACAAACACAAACTAAAAAGAGGAACAGGAGGAAGAAAGACAAAAACAAAAGAGAGAAAAGAAATAACAAGAGAAGAAAAATGAGACGAAAAGGATAGCAGGAGCAGATTCCAGTGTGTACAGGTGAGGCACTGTACCTTCGTTTTTATACTCCGAATGGGGAGACGGGGATTCCTTGTGTCATTGGTTATTTTCGGGGGGTTATGGGGGTTTTCTGGGTGGTGTGAATGTGAACGCCATAGGGTTAAATGTTAGAAATTTGATGAGATCGCCCAAGGTAGCGTGACACGTTCCTAGAGCTCTACGTTGGGATGTGAGTTCTGGTCTCGAGGTTTGACTTGCCGCACGAGCATGCGACTGGCTCTTCGGGGCGGAATCTCACCCTGTGTTCGTCGTTTTGTATTTGAGTTCTTGATTAATGTACAAACGAATTTGTGGTATCTGCCAAAACACCATTTTTCCGTGTCAAATGACAAAGGGGTTTCATTTTTCTGCCAAGTCGTCTCAGAAAGCTCTTATTCCTTGGCAAAACAAAGGAACAAATGAATGGTTATATTTGTGGTTTTAGCGAAATGTATAATGTAGTTTCTTCATATCAAAATATACAGCCTCCATGCAAATAAAAACTGTACCAACAGAATAAGCCAGGTATGAATTTGAATTCTCGATGCCAATGAAGGGGTTAGACGTTGGTCGATAGGTATATCACTTTGAGTGGGCTCTGACACTGTTGTCCTCGACGTTCTCGTTTCAAAAGGAGCAGATTCGGAAGAAACTAGGATAACTTAAATCAACGAACAGCCAGGAGGATCCAAGCACAAGCACAAAGACATACAAGGAAAGCTTCCGCTACCAACCCTTGCAGAACTTACAGCCATTTTCAATCTTTCTCCTGCATTCTGAGGGACCGTCGAGAGAAAGCCAATTTTCGCAGGGTCTCTGGAAGGATACTCAAGGTCTCCAAAATAAAATGCTGATATAACGCTATGAGCTGGTTATGAGATCTGGGCCGCAACGGCAATCTGATGCAAAACGCACCTCTTGAGAAAAGGTGTACCTAAACTCCAGCTGAACAGGTAGCCTCCGACGGCAGGAGGATCAGTGGCCGCCACGTTAGATATACAACGAGCAACGGAATTGCTGCGCTCTTGAAGCAGAAAATCTCGTGGATCGACTGGAAAGGGCTTTCCACCGATTGAGAACGTGAGATTATGGGGTTCGGCACAAGGAAAACTAGTTCCTATTCGACGAGTTATCTCTCTGACCACGTCTTCGGGACCTCTGATTATAGAATTTCCCTTGACGAGGTTCGTTAGTATATGTACACTTGAATGCAGGACTGATTCACTAACCGTATCAACGAGCGCTGACAGTGAGATATTGAAAGTAGATAAGTTGGAGCGAGGTAATAGGTTCCCGTCTAGATAGACACCGTCGATTGGGATTTCCCATGTAATAGGATATGTCTATATGCACTCGCAGATTTGTCAGGTAATCGTGGGACATGAAGAGACAACCGACTTCACCAGGAGAATCCAAGGGTGCAGGTAAGCCGCC
>Ga0153926_100154_pt1 | contig 15192 bp, 11 predicted proteins | sample TSNJ010MetaG_FD_104716 | JGI IMG/M metagenome (GOLD analysis project Ga0153926, IMG submission 104716) | Attine ant fungus gardens microbial communities from New Jersey, USA - TSNJ010 MetaG | ecosystem: Host-associated > Fungi > Mycelium > Unclassified | place: USA: New Jersey, Wharton State...
AGTAAATGGAGTACTCAGTTGGCCAGAGCCAAAAAATGTGAAAGATGTCAGGAAATTCTTGGGCCTCACAAACTATTATAGGAGGTTTATCAAAGATTTTGCTCAAGTAGCAAGGCCTATAAACATGCTGATGAGAAAAGATGTAAAGTGGCAGTGGGGAGTGGAACAGCAGAAAGCATTTGACAAACTTAAAAGGGTGTTCACAACGAAACCAGTATTAGCAGTACTGGACTTAGATAAGGAATTCAGAGTAGAAGCTGATGTGTCAAATTACGCTACTGAAGGAGTACTATCAATGAAGTGCTCAGATGAAATGTGGAGGCCAGTCACTTTCATTTCCAAGTCTCTCAGTGGTACAGAAAGAAATTACAAAATACATGACAAGGAGATATTAGCAGTCGTTAGATGTTTAGAAGTGTAGAGGCATTTCCTGGAAGGAGCAGTAATTAAATTCAAGATTTAGACTAATCATAAGAATCTTGAGTACTTTATGAAAGCACAGAAGTTAAATATGAGACAAGCAAGATAGACTCTATACCTGTCAAGATTTAATTTTATGCTGAAGCATGTTCCAGGAAGTAAGATGGAGAAAGCAGATAGTCTAAGTAGAAGACTGGACTGGGAAGTGGGAGTAGAAAAAGACAACGAGGATCAAAAGTTGGTAAAACCAGAGTGGCTGGAAGTGAGGAAAACGGAGATGGTAGAAATAATAGTAGATGGAGTAGATCTATTAGAGGAAGTTAGAAAGTCAAAAGTAAAAGACGATGAGGCAGTAAAAGCGGTGGAGGAAATGAAGAGAGCAGGGGTAAAGATATTAAGAGATGAAGAATGGAAAGAGGTAGACAGTATTATGTATAAAGAGGAGAAAGTGTATATGCCAAAAAATAATAAATTAAGGGCAGAAATTATCAGGCTATATCATGATATGCCAGTAGGAGAACATGGAGGACAGTGGAAGATAGTAGAGCTGGTCACTCAAAACTTTTGGTAGCCAGGGATTACTAAAGAGGTAAAATGATATGTAGAAGGGTGCGATGCTTGCCAGTGCAATAAAAACCACACAGAATAACCAGCAGAAAAATTAATGCCAAACTCAATTCCAGAAAAGCTGTAGACACATATATTGGCAGACTTTATCACTAAGTTGCCTTTAGCACAGGGATACAATAGCATTCTAGTAGTAGTGGATTGGTTAACTAAGATGGTCCATTTTATACCAACTACAAAGAAAACATTAGCAGAGAGATTAGCAAGGTTGTTTAAAGATAATGTGTGGAAACTGCATGAGCTACCAGAAAGCATCATTTCAGATAGAGAACCCCAATTTGCAGCAGGGTTAATGAGAGAGTTAAATAGGATGTTGGGGATTGAGAGTAAATTGTTGATGGCATTTCACCCACAGATAGATAGGCAAATAGAAAGGGTGAACCAGGAGTTAGAGCAATACTTGAGAATATTTATTGATCATAGGCAAGAACAATGGCCCGAATGGTTGGGAACAGCAGAATTTGCATATAACAATAAAGTACACTCGAGTACTCAAATGACACCTTTTAAGGCAAATTACAGGCAAGATTCTAGGATAGGGTTTGAAGGAAGAAAGAAGAGGAAATACAAGGGAGCAAAGAAATTTATTGAGAAGATGAAAGAAATACAGGAAGAAGTAAGAGTAGTGCTAGGGAAAGTGCAAGAGGAAATAAAGAAGTATATAGACAGAAAGAGAGGAGAGGTTGATGATTATAAAGTAGGAGACTTAGTGATGTTGAGCACCAAAGATCTAAAGTACCAAATGGTTGGGAGGAGGACAGAAAAGTTGACAGAAAGATTTGTGGGGCCTTACAAAGTAAAGAAAATCATATTATTGAATACAGTAGAATTAGAGCTATCCAATACAATTAAAATACATCCAGTAGTCAATGTTAGTAGAATATATAGATATATAGGGCAAGTAGAAGGGCAAAAAAGAGAGCAACTAGCTCCAGTAATAATTGATGGAGAGGAAGAATGGGAGGTAAAGGAAATTTTGAATAAGTAGTGAATTAGAGGAAAGAACAAATACCTAGTACAATAGAAAGGATTCACAGTGGAGCCAGACACTTGGGAAGGAAGGGAAAATCTGGGAAATGCAAAGGAAGCAATCAAGGAATTTAAAAGAGAGTATCGACAGGACATAGAGAAAGTAAACCGGTAAGAAAGAGAAGAAGGAATATTTGAGAGGGGAGAATTGCCAGAGAGATTTATGGCAAAAAAGTTGTTTGGATGGTCAGATAAGAAATATGACAAAGAATACTGGGGAAGGTTAGAAAGAAATTGGAGATGATGGAAAGGAGGACAACCTAAGAAAAAAAAAACAATGGAGATGATTAAGGAAGAAGAAAAAAGTTGAGCAAGATGAATCAAGGGGTAAGAGAGTGGACAGAAAGAAGATGACAAGGAGATGGGCAATGTTATGAGAGCTCCAAACAAGAAAAGGTTTCCTATACATTTAAACACTTAATCCAAAATCTCAAAGCATACAATGGAGTAAGAATATAAATAGGGTAGGGACTCAGTAAGTCAAATCATGTGACAAGGTCAGGTGATTGTAGAACATTCTGGAAAGAACATGTGACCGCAGGACTCTAGGGTACAGCCACTGTAGTAGTAGTATAAGTAGGGCTGCAATCCAATGAAGAACTCTATTGAGTTCTTCTTGAACATCCACCTAGAGTAATTGCTAAGGACATTCACTGTCCATTGATAACAGGCAACATAGTTGACCTGTACTATAAGTTATAGAGAATTTCTCGGGACGAGGAAACTTAAGAGGGGGGTGGTGTTATGACTTGGCAAAATGGCTAAGTCATTATTTATTCTTTTCTTTTTTTTTCCTTTCTGGACTTACTACACAAGGATGGAGCATGAGAAAGTATCATGTAACTAAGTGTCACAGAGTCACAGTGTTATGAGTCACAGTCAGGTGATGTTACATGACTAAGTCACATGGGAACTGTGGAAAGATAGTGCATAGACCATGAAGTAGTTATATAAGTAGTGTAGAAAATTTAACGGAAACTCCATTGAGTTCTCCTTGTCAACTTGGACTTGGAGGGTGATCAAGTCATCTAGGCTAAGTCACTACAAGGAGGTGAAGATAACAGGATACCCATCTATTTGTGAAAGAAACACAGCAGTAAAGAAGAATGTCAAATGAAGAAAGAAAATTGGGAAGAGAATCAAAGTACTAGAATAAGCAGATAGATATAAGAGAACCATACCAAACTCCACTCCTAACACACCAGTGGCAATAAGCTAGAGTAACTCTGACAACTAATTAAATAAGTGTTACTTAAGGTTTAATCAGTTATCTACTTCTAAAACTCCTATCTCTAATAGCTGAGACATCCGTAACTAAAGAGATAGTATATATAGAATAGATCACTCTCTAAGAGCCTCATTCTATTCTTTGAGATTTCTCCTAGAGATGAGTTATAACATATTCTAGAATGTAATTATATATTAAGGTTTCTATCACAAATGGCCACTTACTGATTTGTGAGTTGATGATTTAATAATAAAAAGGCTTAAAAAAGTGAAGTTTAGACAGTAGCAAAAGATGTTGTTAAGTCTGAGGTTTATCCTCAGACATACAGTTCTTAAATATATGATTGTGGTAGTCTATGCACCAGAACAGTCTACCATATAATCACTACCTATTGTTCTATATATAGAAGTGCTATTATTCTTCAAATAGAGATAACCTAACCATCTTAGGGCAGTCCTTTGTTCTATTCAAGGACAAATGATAATCTATGAGTAAAGATCAGTATTATGTACAAACATTGAGGACCTTGTATCTCTATGGGATCTTATCACCTCAGGATCTATTTATAGCCCAAAGAAGTGCATTGAAGAGAGCTTCACAATGGTCATTGAAGCAAATGATTATGTTAAGTGGTTCCCAAGATATTGGTGATTTAGTGTCTGGTGACTTAGTGATCACTAACTGATCTGCTGATAACTCAGTGAATACTGATTGCTTTGAGATGTTTTTGGTACTGTTTGAAAGGTCTTCTTAAGGGCTTTTGGTGGCCATTTAGATTGTCAAAATTGGTCAAGTATTCCCAGAGTTATGGTCTGAATGAAGTTTGTGACAGGCTCTATAGAGCTAGAAGATGAGCTCAGAGATAAGAGGGAATGTGTACTGGTTCTTGACCATTATAGAGTTTAGGATGCAATAGTCTTGTACTGGTCAGAAGGAACTGTTTTTTATTTTGATAAAGAAGACCAGTATGGCCATAGGTGATTTAGAGGGGCAGATACAACCTATACATAGGTTTTTCTCTGGAAATGTATCTAACTCGGTCTGCTCTACCAGAGACAGAGGATATACCTTTGATGATTTGGGCTCAGATCCCAGAATCAGCTCAATAGTGTGGTCCCAATAGCAATGCTCTAGGAGAATGTCAAAACTATTCTTTGCAAAGATAGACTCAAATCCTTGAGTATATTCCAGTAGGTGGACAGTAGGATTTTGGTTTTCTGTATTGTGCTAGGTATCCTTTGCCAGTCACTAAGAGTTAGTGGCCATAGCTCTAAGATTGGTAGTTATAGGTTCTAGGAGTATTTATATTATGAACAAGTGGTCTTTGAGTTTCTAGTCTCTATCATTGGTACTAGAGAGAGGGAGCTCATCCATGTCCTCTTCTAGGAGTAAAGAGTAGGGTCCATCTCTGCATGAATCAAAGATATAGAGCTCTGCTTTTTTCTACCTAGTCTGCTCCTTGCATAGAGCATGACCTCCTTTGCAGCGAGGAGGATAACATGTCATCTCAACCTTACCAGTTCCCTAATTGATCTTCAGATTATGGTTTTTTAGCCAGTTGTATTCCAAGATCAAATCTTGCTTTTCAAAACCTGAGTTGGTAAGTAGCATCCTTTCTAAGTGGATGCCATACTGCAGAAGGATGTCCACTACTTCAGAGATTTCACTAGCTTTATTTGGAGAGCTATCTACATTGAAGACAGGGATAGAATATGAGATCATTCAGGTATTAAGTCCCTTGGAGCAAACAAAGTTTTAGTCTATAAAGCTTCCTGTGGCTTTGCTGTCTAGGAGAGCCTTCATAGAGTGGAGCTCACTTGTATTCATGGTACTTAGTTCTATAGTAAGTTACAGAAAGGTTCCATACATATCTAATACACTGGCAGAGAGCCAGATAGGTAGTCTTTTTTCCTACTTTGGTCTCCAGAGGAAGGGGTTGCGTTTTGGGATAGAGAAAGGAGATATGTCTATAGGTTCACTGTTATCTATATTAGTCTCTACTTCAAGTACAGTAAATCTATTTACTAGTAGCTGGAGCACACTTGTCACTGGTCACTCTCTACAAAATCCTTGTCTTTTTTAACCTTCCAGGCTTCCACTTCTTGTATATCTTGTATTGCTAGGAGGTCCTCTATGAGTTCCTCTTATTGCTTGGACAACAGCTATCTCATGTTGAGATAATGGGGACAGTTCTTGACTAGGTGGTTTGCATCTTCATACTAGTAGCAAGCATCCTTGCAGAGGTAGGGGCTTTGACCTCCTAGCTGTGTTTATGTCCATGGGAACATCCATAGAAGAAGAAAGAGGTATTGGCTTTGGAATTGGGGTTAGAGTTGGAGCAATAGTAGAGGAGATTTGAACTACTGAGAGGGGAAAGGACTGTGATGGAAGACTTCTGACTGGAGCAAAGGACATGCTGTACTGAGTTGACTGGAAGACCTTATTAGTGAGATATGCTTGGTTGATCCTCTGGACAGATTGGTACCAAGCTTCTAGATCTATGTCTGAGGGACATCTGTAGGGTATAGTTATGATCTAGTTTTAGATACCAATCCTCAGCCCTTGGTGGAACTTGACCATAAGAGTCTAGAGGTCAGTATAGCCTGTATTAGAGACAAATAACTGGAAGGTATCAAGGTAATCATCCACTATCCAAGTTTTCTAGTGGTAGAAGAACTCTTCCAGGGTATTGACTATATTTACTTTTTTATTCACTAGAAAGAACTATACCTTAAACTGAGCCTCAAAGTCAGCCTAGGTTTGGATTGGGAAGAATCCAGTATCTGCTTCTTGGCAAAACAGATTCTTAGACTATTTTGCCATATAACCACTTTTGAAAAAAATAAGGGCCTACAGGGCTTTCTTCTCTTCACAGCTGAATTATTCTGGAGCTAGGCATATATATAGTATGTAGGAGTTCAGGAATACTTGTCCAGTATTGTAATTGCTATTGAAGTCCAAAGAAGAGAAGAGCTTAGGGCAGGCTTGAGAACAGGGGTTTACTAGAGAGAGAGATGCCAATATAGAGAATGGTAGAGAGTTTGCCACCAGAGCTGAAGGTTGAAGAGAAGAGTTTGATACTAGCTGTGTGAGTTGTTGCAGCTGGGCAGTCAAAGCAGAAAAGGTATTATTGATGTTTATTTCTAAGTTATTTTGTCTTTTAGTGACTTTATGCAGGTAATACTGTAGATAAGCCAGGGCATCAGCCATACCCTGAAGGGTGTCTGCATACAACATCTAGTATGGAGCAGAGGCATGGAGGGTTGGGTGTGGGCAGTAGAAAACAACCAAGTAGAGACTATCTACTACATTCTTCCAAGACTCTATTCAGAAAATCCTATTCTGTTATAAGGGTGACTGGAGTGGAGCTTCCAGAAGAATTCTTAGAGAATAGAATGAGGCTTTTAAAAGGGTACTCTACACTATATATACAAGTCCTCTTAGCTATGGAACATTCTAAGGGTCAAGGTCAGGAATGCAGAAGTAGATGACTAATTAAATGTTATGTAATTATTATTTAATTAGTACAGGGTCACTCCAGTAGGCTACTACTAGTGCATTAGGAGTGTGACTTAGTGTAGTCCCCTTACAAATAGCCTTTATTTCAAAGTCGTTGAATGAAGCTGAAAGAAATTATGGAATTTATAATCAAGAGATGCTGGCAATCATCAGATACTTAGAGGAATAGAGGTACTTGCTAGAAGAAGTACAAAACAAATTTAAGACTTGGAGCAACCACAAAAATCTAAAATACTTTATGAGTAGTCAGAAACTGAACTATAGACAAGCAAGATGGGCCTTGTATCTATCTAGATTTGACTTTACTCTTAAACATATACCAGGCAACAGCATGAAAAAAGCTAATAGCCTCAGTAGGCATCCAGACTGGCAAATAGGGGTGAAGAGAGATAACAAGGATAGAGTATTGGTAAAAAAGAAGTGGCTGGAAATCAGAACAACATAAGTGGTAGAAATTATGATAGAGAAAGTAGATTTATTGGAGAAAATTAAGAAGTCAGATGAAAAAGATAATGAAATGATAAAAGCAGTAGAAGAAATGAAGTAAGCAGAAGTAAAGAAACCCCAAGGCAATAAAATCCTATGGAGATACAAGGTCCTCAATGTTTGTACATGATACTGATCTTTATCTATAGATTATCATCTGCTCTTAAATAGAACAAAGGACTGTCCTAAAATGGTTAGGTTATCTTTATTTCAAGAATAATAGTACTTCTATATATAGAACAATAGGTAGTGATCATATGGTAGGCTGTCCTGGTATATAGACCACCACAATTATGTATTTAAGGACTGTATGTCTAAAGATAAACCTCAAACTTAACAATATCTTTTGCTACTGTCTAAACTTTGCTTTTTTGAGTCTTTTTATTATTAAATCATCAACTTACAAATTAGTAAGTAGTTATTTGTGATACAAGGAACAAGAAACTGAAAGCAGAAGTAATCTAGCTATACTATAATACACTGGTAAAAGAACATAGAAGGCAGTAGAAGACAACAGAGTTGGTTACTAGAAACTTCTAGTGGCCAGAGGTAATAAAGAAAGTCAAGCTACCAAAGAAACAAGAATCATACAGAGACACTAGCAGAGAAATTAATGTCAAATATAGTACTAGAGAAACCCTAGGCCTATATTACAGCAGATTTCATCACAAAGTTACTATTAGCACAGAAATACAATAGTATACTAGTGGTATGTGATAGATTAACAAAAATGGCACACTTTATGTCTACTATGGAAAAGACTTTGGTAGAGGGAGTGGCAAGATTGTTCCAGAATAATGTCTGGAAGCTACATGGTCTACTAAAGAGTATTATTACAGATAGAGGAGTGCAGTTTGAAGTAGAAATAATAAAGGAACTGAACAATATATTGGAGATTAACACAAAGTTGTTAATAGTCTACCATCCACAGATAGATAGATAGACAAAAAGAATAAATCAGGACTTAGAATAATACCTGGAGATATTTATCAATCACAGGCAAGAGCAATGGCCTGACTGGCTAGCAACAGCAGAGTTTGTATATAACAATAAAGTACAGACAAGTACAAAAGTGTCATTGTTCAAAGTAAATAATGGATAGGATCTATACATGGAATTTGAGATGAGGAAAAAGGGAAAGTTTGAAAAGACAGTGGAATTTGTGACAAGAATAAAGGAAGTGTATGAGTAGCATTAAGGAAAAGTCAGGAGGAAATGCAGAAGTATGCAGATAGAAAGAGGAGTAAACCAGAAGGGTATAAAGTGGAAGACTGGGTATTACTGAATACAAAAGATCTCAAATATCAAATGCAGAGGAGACAATCAAAAAAACTAATAGAATAATTTGTGGGATCTTACAAAGTTAAAAGAATAATTTCAACAAATACAATTGAACTGGAGTTACCAAGTAGTATTAAGATACATTTAGTAGTAAATGTTAGCAGAGTATGAAAGTATAAAGATCAAGTAGAGGGTCAGAAAAAGAAACAACCTTTACTAGTATAATTGAAGGAAAAGAGAAATATAAGGTAGAAAAAATATTAAATAAGAGAAAGTTTTGAGGAAAAAATAGATACCTGGTATAATAAAGAGGTTGTACAGCAGAAGAAGACACTTGGTGTTATGACTTGGCAAAACAGCTAAGTTATTATTTATATTTCTTTTCTTTTTATATTTCTTTTTCTATTTGAGCTTACTATATAAGAAAGGAGTGCAAAAAAGTAATATATGACTAATATTATACATCACAGTCACATATCAGAATATCACAGTGTTATGTCATATGATGGAGTCACATGATGAGTGTGGGAGAGTAGTACACAAACCATGTAATAGTTGTATAAGTAGTATACAGAACCCAATAGAAACTCTATTGAGTTCTCCTTGTCAACTCAGACTTGGAGTATGATTAAGTTGTCTCAGGCTAAGCTGCTATATCTGGAAACCAAGGGAAAATCTGGGGAATATACAAGAGTTGGTAGATAGGTTTGAGAAAGAATACAGAGAAGAGGCCAGAAGAATAAAGAAAAGGAACTTGAAAGAAGATCATAAAAAAGAATTACTAGGAAGATATACAGCAAAACTACTATATAGATAGGATAATAGGAAATTTGATAGAGAAGATTGGAAAGGAATTGGAGACAATAGAGATCAGGAAGGGCAAAAGGAAGGGAAACATTAGAAATAATCCAAGAAAAGAACAATGAAGAGAAAAAAGAAAATGAGCAAGAATTTGAAGAAGATAGAGTAAAAGAATAGGATAAAAAAGACAAAATGGGTAATTTACAGAACCTATATAACAAACTATGAAATCCTCAAGATAAGAACCTTTAGAAGGGGAGTACTATCATGAGTCACTCCAACTATGACAAAAATAGTATATCTATATATATAGTAGACTACAACTAAGCAAGAACCCCATCAAGTTCTCTTCTAATCCTGAAGAACTATCTTGAGTTAAACCTTAGCTTAAGGTTTCTGAGTCAGTTGCTGACATACACTTGAATTGCATTATACCTATAAGGTTTGGTGTTGGGGATATAGATAAGAGGACAACTAAGTGTAGAAGATCTAGGGAAATTAACTATATTTTCCAGAAAAGCTTTTGTTATAGTGTGTAAAGGTTAATATCTTAGAGAGGATATGAAATATGGATCTAGAACAACCTCACACCTATTTAACACCAAATAACAATAAAACTTACATAAAGCTGCATATAATTTCTGATATTCTTCTTTAATCCTCCACTTCTGCTTTATTCCTTTAAACCTTTAGTATATGATTGGAGCTAGTACTATGCCTTATTATCTATCCCAGTAAGCAATTCCCTTTTGCACCCTTTTACTATATTGTTACCTACATTAACAGGCATATTTCAAGACTCAGATTTTTGCTTCAATCTGATATTATCAACTATCAGAATATCAATGTCTTATTCTTCCACAATAGACAAGACATCAACTACATCATAAATGTCTACTTGGACAACAATCAAACAGCTCTGCATGTCTTACAAAATAATATCAGAAACATTAGAAATACAATTGTGATAACTGGAAATTTCAATATCAGAGATTATAACTGGAATCCTAATTATCTGCACCATTCCACTCACATAGAAGTTCTCAATTTAGTTGCTGACAGCCTAAAACTTGAATTATTCCTCTTTTCAAACCCAGGTCCTACAAAATATACTGACAATCCTAGAGATACTAACTCAGTATTGGACTTAGTGTTTTTACCCTCTGACAACTCTGGATTTGGCAAGTACATTTTCTTTCTAGACAAGAGAAAACCATCCAACCACATCTCTATAGCCATAGAAGTTGGAATGAAGAACAAAGATATTGATGTTGTTATCTAGTCTATCAAAAAGGATAGTAAAGAGAAAGATAATTTCATTAAAGAGATCAAAGAGAATATTAAATAGTTGAATACTGAGAACATCAATGACAAGCCAAAACTCAAAACACTGGTCAACAAACTAACTGTGGTGTTTGGGAGTATGTGGTCCAGATATATAAAAATCAAAAGAATCACAAAACACTCTAAGAAGTGGTGGAACTAGAAGTGTACTGCAAGCCTTACTAGAAAGCTTTCAAAACAGCAGTACAGGTTGTTACAAACTTCATTCAGACCATAACTCTAGAAATACTTGACCTATTTCAACAATCTAAATGGCTACCAAAAGCCCTTAAGAAGACCTTTCAAACAGTACCAAAAATGTCTCAAAGCAATCAGTATTCACCAAGTTATCAGCAGATCAGTCAGTGATCACCAAGTCACCAGACACTAAATTGCTGATATCTCAGGAACCGCTTAACATAATTGTTTGCTTCAATGACCATTGTAAAGCTCTCTTCAATGCACTTCTTTTGGCTATAAATAGATCCAGAGGCAATAAGATCCTATGGAGATACAAGGTCCTCAATGTTTGTATATGATATTGATCTTTACTCATAGATTATCATCTGTCCTTGAATAGAACAAAGAACTGCCCTAAGATGGTTAGGTTATCTCTATTTCAAGAATAATAGCACTTCTATATGTAAAACAATAGGTAGTGATCATGTGGTAGGCTATTCTGGTACACAGACCACCACAATCATATATTTAAGAACTGTATGTCTAAGAATAAATCTCAGACTTAACAACATCTTTTGCTACTTGTCTAACTTTGCTTTTTTGAACACTTTGATTATCAAATCAAGCAATCACAAATCAGTAAGTGGCCATTTGTGATATAGGTGGCCAAAAGAGAATTCTTTGATGACAAAATATAGAAAATTGCAATTTCAAATAAGTATCTATAGGACCTCATAGATTGGGTCAAAAAGAAGATATTTCTAGCTATTGAAACAATCACATTCAAAGGCCAACCATATAATACTCTTGACTCTTTGTGGAATGTCCTCTATAGATCATACAATTCTGCTGAAAATCAACCAATCAATGAAAGATTCCTAAATAATAGTCTCTAATTTGACTTTATCAAATGGTCTATATTTTTTCAACAAGAGTTTAAAGAAGTGATAGCTAAGTACTTATCTATATCCATCCCCAGTTCCAATCATATCTCTTGGAGACATCTCAAAAATATCATTGCTGATAATACATGCCTTAGAAAAATTATTAATATAGCTAATACATGTATATTCCTAGAACATTGGCCCAAACACTTCAAAGAAGCAATATCAGTTGTCATTTCCAAACCCAATAAGGATGTATACAACACTACTAAAGTATTCTGACTTATAGTGCTCCTTAACACAACTGGCAAACTCATTGAGAAAGTCATTAGTAATTGACTCCAGTTCTATATGTCAGCCAATGGTTTCTTGGACTCTAATCAATTAGAGGGTATTAGACAGTGCTCAACCATTAATGCTGGACTTTATCTCACTTATATTATTTGCACTGGATAGATTAAGCAATGTCATACTAGTGTCACCATATTTAACATTGCTCAATTCTTCTCTTCTCTTAATCATTTCTTTCTGTCCACATATCTCAAAAAAGTAGGCCTAAACAATAATATTGTAAAATTCTTCGAGAGTTACTATTATAACCAGTTAACAACATACACTTGAAATGGTTTCATCTTACCACCACTCAACTCTAGTATCAGTGTTGGCTAAGGCTTGGCTCTCTTTCCAATCCTTTCCACTATTTATATGGCTCCAATTATGAAAATATTCAAAAAAAGAATAAAAAAACTTATTAAAAAAATCCCAACAGACATTCTATCTTTTGTAGATGATGGTCTTTTAATTTCACAAAAGAAGAGTTTTGATCTCTTATTTATATTTCTTTTAAGTAGCTACAACATTATATCCAAGATTCTTCTCAAGATAGGCCTAGTTATAGAACACAGCAAATCAGAGGTCTTTTATTTCACCAGGGCATGTAATCCTTACAACCCTTCTATTAATCTATCTTTAGTAGAAGGCCCCATTCTCTATCCAAAATATATATGGTGGTATCTGGGCTTCTTTTTTGACTGAAAACTCACATTCCACTACCACATCTACCCATATACTACAAAATGTCTTTCAACACTCAATGCAATGAAACTTTTGGAGAACTCCTTGCATAGTATCCTCTCTCTTCAAAAATGGCTTCTATATAGAATATACATTCTATCCATGGTACTATATAGATTCCAGCTGTGGTTTTTCAAGGGCACATCTGTAAGGGTGACTAGAGCAGAGTAGACTCTAAGAGAATCCTTAAAGATTAGGATAAGACTTCTAGAATACACTTTTACAATATATATACTCCTACTGCTGAGATATCCTTGACCCTATAGTCCTGTTAGTCAGGGTCAGAAGTCTCCAAGTCAAGCTAAAGGGAATTAAATATTACTATGTAATATTTAACCAAGTGCAGGATTACTCTGGGCTATAAGTCTGGTGTTTTAGGAATAGTATTGGTAAGGTTCCCTTATAACACCTATTATTATGAATCTAATGGAACTAAAGAAAATGCAAAGAAGAGCTGCTTTATGAATAACAGAGGTCTTTTATACATCTCCATTAGAAGAAGTCAAAGCTATCGCAGACTTTATTCCTATCTCCCTATATTTAAGAAAACTCAATGGATGCCATTATCTTTGGTATAAATTGATACCTCCATCATATGCTATCAACTCACTCTTAAACATACAATATACCAGGAACCAAAATCTATATAAATTCTTGACTCAAAAACTCACAACAAAGCAAAATACAAAACTGAAAAGTCCTATTAAAAATATCAATAAATGATTGTCAGAAGTCAATGAAAATTTCCTACTGTTTCATTCTAATTTTTTTTTCCAGTTCAAGAGTAGTTGATCATTTCTCTAACAAAATTTCTTTTTATTCTCCTCTCTCATCAGATAAGGAAGATATCTATAAACATCTTGACAACCTCAATAAGGTTTTTCAACAATTCAACAAGAGGTAACTATAACCATATTTACTTCTGGTATTGTCCAAGCAAAGCTGAGTAGCCCAGACATAAAATTGTCAATACCCAAGTGAAAGAAGCTGATGACTTCTCTATATTGCCTAGCAAAAACTCTTTCTTATTTAGTAGAAAGAAGGAGTGCAATGACATCTTAAAGGAATAGCAGAATACCTTTTCTAATAATTATAAAAGAGATTAACTCTTTTTGGACTTTGAAGATAACAAAGAAAAAGTCTTAAAGCCAATATATGCTAATAGAGGCTCATAGCTTCCATTTTTAGAGAACTCTAACTCCTTGTATACAAGATTTATTCATATGACTACTGTTACTGATAGACAGTGAATGTCCTTAGTGATCACCCTAGGTGGATGTTCAAGAAGAACTCGATAGAGTTCTTCATTAGATTGGACTACTACTTATACTACTTTACAGTGGCTGTGCTACTATTAGCTCACGATCACATATTCTTCCAAAATGTTCTATGATCACCTGACCTTATCACATGATCTGATTACCTAAGTTTCCATACTGTTTATATCTTGACCCCATTGTATGATTTGAGGTTTTAGATCGAGTGTTCGACTGCACAGGAAACTATTTCCATTTTTGGGGCTCTCATAACAACTACCAGACATGCCCCCATTGGCAAATATCAATAGAGACTCTTTTCAAACTCTCTACTTAGCTGTTCATGCAGACAAGCTAATATCCAAGATTGCAAACACACTGTTATACAATATAATCTTTATAACTAGAATACAAGGCTAAAGTATATTACTATTGGGAGCTTTGTATACTTCTTGTTGCAAAACCCCATAGCATTCAGCTTTGACAACAGATAATCATCAGGGGAACAGAGGCAGGATTCCCTTACAAAGTGTAGAGCAGTCAATGATAGCAAATGTGATATAGTTTCTATCAATATATCATTATCTCTTGTTCTTTTTCTTTTTCTTCCCCTTTTTCTAGTTTTACTCTCATTATTTAAGTAGTTTTACCTTGTATAGCTACTACCACCTGCCAATGTGCTCTGTGTAATAAATCAATGATTTTAATATATATATACTACTACAGTCTGTCTGTCCCTGATCCTATAGTCCTATCTGGCAGGGTCAGAAGTTGCCAAGTCAAGCTAGGGGCAATTAAATATTATATAGTAATATTTAATCAGGTGTAGGGTTGCTCTGGGAGGTCAGTCTAGCATTCCAGGGGTGGCATTGGTAGGGTCCCCTTACAACCCTTACCCTGGTGGGCCCTAGCTAATACTGTTGTACTATGACCACTGGTTATGGCTTCTGGCTATATTAGTACAATTAGAATTAGAACTAATTTTCAACTTATTGTTACTAATAAAATTTAAAACAAGTTGGGATCAGTATTTTGGGTTTTTCCTGATGCACTTCAAGTGCTGAAGTTATCCTTACAACATCTG
>Ga0153926_100176_pt1 | contig 14405 bp, 17 predicted proteins | sample TSNJ010MetaG_FD_104716 | JGI IMG/M metagenome (GOLD analysis project Ga0153926, IMG submission 104716) | Attine ant fungus gardens microbial communities from New Jersey, USA - TSNJ010 MetaG | ecosystem: Host-associated > Fungi > Mycelium > Unclassified | place: USA: New Jersey, Wharton State...
ACCCTAACCTAACCCTAACCCTAACCCTAACCCTAACCCTAACCCTAACCCTAACCTAACCTAACCCTAACCTAACCCTAACCCTAACCCTAACCCTAACCCTAACCCTAACCCTAACCCTAACCCTAACCTGTACAGAAAGAGGTACGGCGGGGTGGCGTGTGAATAGAAGTTCTGAAAAGCTTAGTAAAAGAGAAGAGCAAGCAAAGAAATGTCAGGAGGATATTCAAAATACTAAGAGAAGTGTGGTTGAATATAGAGATAGAGAAAGTAAATATGCATAAAGATGTAACAGTGAAAGCACTCTTGGATAGTGGTGCAATGGGGATGTTCATGGACAGAAAGATGGTAGCAAAACATGGGTTTAAGCTGCAGAAGCTAGATAGACCAGTAGTAGTTAGAAATATAGATGGGACAAACAACAGTAGATGGGCTATTACATACCAAGTGGAAGTAAATGTGTATTATAAAAGCCATATGGAAAGGATGAGAATAGATATGTGTGATTTAGAAAAGACAAACATTATATTGGGAATACCATAGTTGCAAGCACACAATCTAGAAATTAACTGGGAAGCAGGAGAAGTCAAGATAATGAAATGCCCACTGCTATGTGGAAAAAATACAAAGTTGAAAAAAGGGCAGAAGACAAAGAAAGAAAAAAGAGTAGTAATATTAGAAAAGGAAAAGATAGTAAGATAGGTGATAGATGATAAGAAAGATTGGAGAAGAGGGAAAGAAGTTGAAACAAACCATAGAAAATTGAGGAGATGGTTCCAAAGAAATTCCTAAAGTGGAGGAAGGTATTTGAGAAGGTAGAATTAGAGAGGATGCCAACAAGAAAAATTTGGGATCATGCTATAGATCTCAAGAAGATGTTTAAACCACAAAAAGAAAGAATTTATCCTTTGTCCAAAGATGAAAGGGAAAAAGTTCAGAGCTTCATAAACAATCAGCTAAGAAAGGGATACATTAGACCATCAAAATCCCCTCAGACATCACCAGTATTCTTTGTAGGCAAGAAGGATAGAAGTAAGAAGATGGTGATGGACTACTATAGTCTAAATAATCAAATGGTAAAGAACAACTACCTACTTCTATTAATTACAGATTTAATAGATAACATGGGGAGTAAAAGAGTATTCACTACAATGGACTTGTGGTGGGGTTTCAACAATATGAGAATAAAAGAAGATAATGAGTGGAAGGGAGTATTTACAATACATGTAAGGTCCTTTGAACCAACAGTTATGTTTTTTGGGATGACAAATTTACCAGCTATGTTCCAGGCAATGATAAACAAAATCCTAAGAGATATAATCAATGGAGAAAAAGTGGCAGCCTTTGTAGACAATATATTGGTATCACAAATAGCCACTTACTGATTTGTGATTGGTTGATTTGATGATAAAAGTGCTCAAAAAGCAAAGTTAGACAAGTAGCAAAAGATGTTGTTAAGTCTGAGGTTTATCCTCAGACATATAGTCCTTAAATACATGATTGTGGTAGTCTGTGTACCAGAACAGTCTACTACATGATCACTACCTATTGTTCTACATATAGGAGTGCTATTGTTCTTGAAATAAAGATAACCTAACCATCTTAGGGCAGTTCTTTGTTCTATTCAAGGACAGATGATAATCTATGGGTAAAGATTAGTATTATGTACAAATATTGAGGACCTTGTATCTCCATGAGATCTTATCTTCTCAGGTTTTATTTATGGCCAAAAGAGGCACATTGAAGAGAGCTTTACAATGGTCATTGAAGCAAACAATTATGTCAAGCAGTTCCTGAGATATTAGTGATTTAGTGTCTGGTGGCTTGGTGATTACCAACTGATCTGCTGATAACTCAGTGAATACCAATTGCTTTGAGATGTTTTTTGGTACTATTTGAAAAATCTTCTTAAGGGCTTTTGGTAGCCATTTAGATCATTGAAATTGGTCAAGTATTCCCAGAGTTATGGTCCAAATGAAGTTTGTGACACATGACAAGGAAATATTGGTGATAGTTAGATGCTTGGAGGCATGGAGACACTTCTTGGAAGGAACAACAACTAAGTTTGAGATTTGGACAGATCATAAGAATCTTGAATACTTTATAAAGGCACAGAAATTGAATAGAAGACAAGTGAGATGGGCATTGTACCTATCAAGATTTGATTTTACACTAAAGCATGTTCCAGGGAGTAAAATCAGAAAGGTGGATAGCTTGAGTAGAAGGCCAGACTGGGAAGTAGGAGTGGAAAGGGACAATGAGGATAAGATGTTAGTAAAGTCTGAATGGCTAGAAGTTAGGAAAACAGAAAAGGTAGAAGTAATTGTGGAAGAGATAGATCTACTGGAGAAAGTAAGGAAGTCAAAAGTAAAAGACAATGAGGTAGTCAAAGTAGTGGATGAAATGAAATGAGCAGGGGTAAAGATGCTAAGAGATGAGGAGTAGAGGGAAGTAGACAGCATAATGTATAAGGAGGAAAAAGTATATGTGCCTAAAGACAATATATTAAGAGCAGAAATAATTAGGCTGTATCATGATACACTAGTAGGAGAATATGGAGGACAGTGGAAGACAGTGGAGTTGGTCACTCAAAACTTCTGGTGGCCAGGAGTAACTAAAGAGGTAAAACAATATGTAGAGAGATGTGATTCTTGCCAGAGAAACAAAAACTACATAGAACAGCCAGCAGACAAATTAATGCCCAATTTGATATCTGAGAAACCTTGGACATATATATTGGCAGATTTCATTACCAAACTGCCATTAGCACAGGGATATGACTCAATCTTAGTAGTGGTGGATAAATTAACAAAAATGGTCCATTTTATCCCTACTACAGAGAAAACATTAGCAGAAGGGCTAGCTAGGTTGTTTAGAGATAACATATGGAAGTTGCATGGGTTGCCTGAAAGTATTATCTCAGATAGGGGACCCCAGTTTGTGGTAGGACTAATGAGAAAGTTGAATAGGATGTTGGGGATTGAAAACAAGATATTGACAGTGTTCTACCCTCAGACAGATGAACAAACAGAAAGGGTTAATCAGGAGTTGGAACAGTACTTAAGGATGTTTATCAACCATAGGCAGGAGCAGTGGCCAGACTGGTTAGGAACAGCAGAGTTTGCATACAACAATAAAGCACACTCAAGTACAAAGATATCACCCTTCAAGGCAAACTATAGGTGAGATTCTAGGATGGGGTTCAAAGTAAGAAGGAAGGAGAGATATGAAGGAGCAGAGAAATTTGTAATAAAGATAAAAGAGGTTCAGGAGGAAGCTAAGGTAGCACTAGGGAAGGCACAGGAAGAGATGAAGAAATATGTAGATAAGAAAAGAGAAGAAGTTGATAAGTATAAAGTAGGGGACTTGGTGATACTCAGCACCAAAGATCTAAAATACCAAATGGTTGATAGAAGGACAGAAAAGTTGACAGAAAGGTTTGTAGACCCCTATAAAGTGAAGAAAATCGTATCAGCAAATACAGTTGAATTGGAGTTACCTAGCACAATCAGGATACACCCAGTAGTAAATGTCAGTAGGATACATAGATACATAGGGCAAGTAGAGGGGCAGAGGAAGAAGCAACCAGCCCCAGTCATAACTGAGGGAGAAAAGGAATAGGAGGTTGAGAGAATATTGAATAAGCAATGGATTAGAGGAAAGGATAAGTATCTAGTATGATGGAAGGGATTTACAGCAGAGTCAGACACTTGGGAAGGGATAGAAAACTTGGAGAACACAAAGGGAGCAGTCAAAGAATTTGAAAAGGAGTACCAGTGAGACATGGAAGACATTAGGAGACAAGAAAGAGAAGAAGGAACCTTCAGGAGTGGAGAATTACCAGGAAAGTTTACAGTGAGAAAATTATTTGGGTGGTCAGATAAGAAGTATAATGAGGAATACTGGGCAAGATTAGAAAGAAATTGGAGGAGATGGAAAGGAGGAAGAGCAAGAGAGCAAAGAACAATAAAAACAATAAAGGAAGAAGAGGAGGAAATTGAGCAGGAAAAATTGGGAATCAAAGAATAGACAGAACAAGATGACAATGAAATGGGGAACATTTGTGACCCCTACTATGAGTTGTAAAATCCTTGGGACAAGGAACCTTGAGAGGGGAGTGGTGTTATGACTCAGCCAAATGGCTAAGTCATTATTTATATCTCTTTTCTTTTTCTTTTCTTTTAATTAGGAAATCAATGGACATGTAAGAGGGAATGACTCAAAAGAGATGTACAGGACTTTATAAATAGAAGTAAATACAAGAATGTATATAAGTAGTATACAACAATCAAATGGGAACTCTATTGAGTTCTCCTTGTCAACTTAGACTAGGGGTGGATCTAAGTTATCATAGTCTAAGGTCTTACAAGAATGTAGTGACTTAGCCTGAGATAACTTAATCACACTCCAAGTCCAAGTTGACAAGGAGAACTTAATAGAGTCTCCATTAGATTCTGTATACTACTTATACAACTACTACATAGTCTGTACACTACTTTCCCACACTTATCATGTAACATCATTATGTGATATGACCCTGTGACATCCTGACATGTGACTGTGATATGTAACATTTGTCATATAACACTTTCCCACACTCCTTGTGTAGTAAGTCCAAATGAGAAGAGAAAAGAAATATAAATAATGATTTAGCCATTTTGCCAAGTTATGACACAAAATAGTTGGAAGTATGAAAAACAAAGGGAGTGGAGGTAATCATAGAAGAAGTAGACTTATTAGAGAAAATAAGGCAGTCAAGGGTAAAAGATAATGAAGTGGTCAAAGCTGTAGAAGAGATGAAACAAGCAGGGGTAAAAATGCTAAAAGATAAAGAATGGAGAAAAATCAATGGCATAATGTACAAGGAGAGGAAGGTATATGTATCTAAAGATAAGAAGTTAAGAGCAGAGATTATTAGGTTACATTACAATACACTAGTAGAAGGACATGGGGGCAGTAGAAAACAGTAGAATTGGTCATGAGAAACTTTTGGTAGCCAGGAGTAACAAAGGAGATGAAGTAATATATAGAAGGGTACAGTTCTTGTTGAAGGAATAAAAACCACATAGAACAACCAGCAGGCAAATTGATGCCCAATCCAATACTAGAAAAGCCCTAGAGTTATATATCAGTAGACTTCATTACAAAGCTACTATTGGCACAGGGATACAACTCAATCTTAGTGGTAGTAGACAGATTAACAAAAATGATTCATTTTATTTCTACTATAGAGAAAACATCAGCAGAAGGGCTAGCTAGGCTGTTTAGAGATAATATGTGGAAACTATATAGGTTACCTGAAAGTATCATTTTGGATAGAGGACCCCAATTTGCAGCAGGATTGATGAGGGAGTTGAATGGGATATTGGAGATTAAGAATAAGATGTCAATGGTATTCCACTCTCAGACAAATAGACAAATAGAGAGGGTCAACCAAGAACTTGAGCAGTACTTGAGGATGTTCATAGACTACAGACAAGAGCAGTGGCTGGATTGGTTGGGAATGGCTGAGTTCACCTAAAACAATAAGGTATATTTGAGTATAAAGACATCGCTCTTTAAGACAAACTATGGGCAAGATCATAGAATGGAATTTGAAGTAAGGAGAAAAGGAAAATATGAAGGGGTGGAGAAGTTTGTGATTAAAATAAAGGAGGTACAGAAAGAAGCAAAAGCAGCACTGGGAAAGGCATAGAAGAAAATGAAGAAGTATGTAGACAAGAAGAGAAAAGAAGTTGATGAATATAAAGTAGAGGACTTAGTAATACTCAGCACTAAGGACTTGAAATACCAAATGATTGGAAAGAGGACAGAGAAGTTGACAGAAAGGTTCGTAGGCCCCTATAAAGTAAAGAAAATTGTATTGACAAATGTAATTGAATTGGAGTTACCCAGTACAGTAAGAATACATCCAGTAGTAAATGTTAGCAGAGTAAGTAGATACATAGAGTAAGTAGAAGGACAAAGGAAGGAGCAACCAGCTCCAGTTATAATCCAAGGAGAAGAGAAATAGGAGATTGAGAGAATCCTGAACAAGTGATGAATAAGAGGAAAGGACAATGTTATAAGCTGCCTTAGCCATAATAACTTTTATTTCTTTAAACCTTTATCTTTTACTTTACTTTACTTTTAATTAGATAATAGGGGAGTCACATGATCAGGATCACATGACCTGTCACATTCATCACAAAATCAGTTACAAGATCAATTATGTTATACAGGTCACATATCAAGGAACATTCTAGTAGATTCCATTAGATCATTAGTAGGTTAGGGTTAGTAGTACAGACCATGTGTAAAAGGTATAAGTAGTAGCCCAAATCTAAGGGAAACTCTGTCAAGTTCTCTTTGTTTATCCCAAATAAAAGACAACTCAGTCCCAGGGTTAGCTCAATCCAACAGTCATATTACAGATAAGTATTTGGTACAGTAGAAAGGGTTCACAGCAGAATCTGATACTTGGAAAGGGAAGGAAAATCTGGGGAATGCAAAAGAAGTAGTTGAAGAATTTGAGAAAGAATATTGACAAGATATGGAAGATGTCAGAAGGCAGGAAAAAAAAGAGAGAATATTTAGAAGAGGAGAACTACCAGGAAGATTTACAGCAAGAAAGCTATTTGGTTGGTTGGAAAAAAGGTATAATGAGGAATACTGGGCAAGGTTAGAAAGGAATTGGAGACGATGGAAAGGAGGAAGAGCAAAGGGATAAAGAACAATAGAAATAATAAAAGAAAAGGAAAAAGAAATTGAGCAAGAAAATTCATGACTTAGGGAATGGATAGAAGAAGACAATGATGAGATGGGGAATATCTATGACCTCTACTATAAGATGTAAGAATCCTTGGGACAAGGAATCTTGAGAGGGAGGTGGTGTCATAACATGGCCAAAATGGCTAAGTCATTATTTATATTTCTTTTTTTTTTTTTTCTTTTCACATTTGGACTTACTACACAAGGAAGGAGTGTGGGAAAGTATCACATGATATTTTACATGTCACATGTCAGGGTGATGTCACATGATGAGTCACATGATGAGTATAGGAAAGTAGTGTACAGACCATGTAGTAGTTGTATAAGTACTGTACAGAAATTGAACAAGAACTCTATTGAGTTCTCCTTGTCAACTCAGACCAGGAGTGTGGTTAAGTCATCTTAGGCTAAGTTGCTACATCATGCTATTCCAGGCTGTATTGCAATTGCTTTTTTCAAGAAAATCCTCCACTCATGATCATCCTCCAATAGTCCTCTTGTCATACATGCCTCCTTGAATATGACAAACACTTGGCCATTCCAGGTTCTTAAATGCTCCCAACTTACTTTCTTTAATTATTATTAAGATAGAACAGCATTAGAATACATTAGAATTAGAATACTTATTTTGATTGATCAATGAAAATAGATAGGCAATAAGGTGGGGGGTATACTTATTGAACCTATTGACCTTATTGACCTGTATAGAACCTGATTATAACTAATTTTCAACTTATTAATACTAATAAGGTAAAAAAGGTTGGGATCAGTATTTTGGGTTTTTCCTGATGTTTGAGTTCCTCCTTCAAAGAAAACTAGATTTCCTAGTACTTAAGGGATAGATTTTTTGATCAGGTAAAATAGTTCTGTGCCTGTCAGTGGTGCTTGATTGGGTGTTTGAACTTTGTTAGTACTCCTGTTCAACTTTGATCTTGTATATTTCCATTAGACCTGCCTTTTTGAATTATACTGCCAAATAGTTGGTTTTCTCATGTGCAATTCTGGAAAGATAGTTAGCCCATGCTGTCATAGGGTCAAGAGAGAGAGAGACAATGACTTGGATTGAATCATGGCAAGATTGGTGTGATGGGCTGGGCATCTCAGTTCTCGATAACAATGGTGTATGAGCATGTCACGACATTGATGGACATTTTTATATCCCAGTCAACCTCCAATAGCTGCTCTCTTTGACTATTATTATTATTGAATTTTCAAAAGTGTGATATGATATGATTTTCTACTTTACATGAAGAAGTGTCAGAAAATCATCTAGATTTTTCCCAACTGGATCCGTCCAAGTGAAGCGACAGTTCTCGATAAGCAGGTCCACCGAAAGAACCAGGCATGGTGTCACCACAGCCAAGGTCACGCTTCCCCTCCTCCTTCTCCAACAGCGCTTGAGTGATGACGTGGATTCGGATCTAAATTGCTCCACCTTTTCGTGCTCGAGCGACTTGCAGCAGCAGTAGCAGCAAAGTAGCTAAACTTGTTGACGGCCCTTATATCGGTCAAGGCGCTGTGCCACTTTGCTCTATTGTGAAATCGAGGGAGAGATCGACGTGGGATGGCGGGTCAGTAGCGATGGTGATGGTGGGGGTTGGGGGTAAACCAAGAATCGCATTAAGCCTCGTGGGTAGTAGGACAATGAAAAAGGATCGAAAGCAGCAAGACGTCGAAGCAAGGGTTTGCCTTGGTCAGAAACAGAGTTCCAGTACGGACTCTGAAGTTCGATTTCGGAGTCGGCATTTTGCTGGGCAAGGGCCGGAGTGTTGTCGGCACAAAAAGGGGGGCAGCCACAGAGGAGAATGAAGATGTTCATGCAGAGAGAGAACAATGAGCTTGTATTTCGTTTGTGTGCGTGTGGAAGCGATCATACCTGTCCACCAGATGTCCACGGGTTTTCCGTGGCCGTTTTTTTTTATGACTTCGGGGGTGACGTAGCCAAAAGAGCCGGCGAGAGAGGTGAATTGCTCGTCAGGAGAATGGAGAAGTTTTTCTCTGTGAAAAGATGAACAAAGAATGAGTAAAAATGATGAGGGACTCACATGCCAAAGTAGACAATGCCAATGCCACTGTCGGGGTCATTGTAGTGGTAGAAGATGATCTCGGGTTTGTTAAGCAGGTGAAGGAAGGGGGGAGGATGTGAGAGAGAGAGAGAGAGGAAAGCGTACTTGAGGACAATGCTGTGGTGGAGGTCGTCAATGGCATCGGGAACGGAGTAGATGATGGTGACAGTATCATGCTCGGTAAACGAGAACAAAGTCAAAGAGCTCTTTGCCAGTGGTGAGTTCAAAGAAGGGATAGTATTTTGCACGAGACTCAAAGCCTTGAGAGACAGACAATGTTGAGGTGGTCGATCTCTGTCCAGACGCTGACTTCCTTTCCCTTAAGCACAGCTTAGTTCTGACAAGGCAAAATGCCGTCACTGTCCGATCAATGAAAAAGGATAGCGCTCTGGCTGCTCAAAAATCGACTGAGGTCTGAGGCGGTGAGAAAAAATCACTGGAAAAGTGCCTCATGTTGCGGTGGCTGTGTTATGCGAATCAAAGGCATAGGCAGATGACGCTTCAAGGAAAGGCCTGAGAATGTGATATTCGGATGTAAGAAAAGAAGTGGAGGCTTCACTGGATATCAAAGATGTGAGTCATCAGTCATCTTGCTTCTCGAAGACAATAGTCATGAGCATTACACCACCAAGTATCCACTGATGGCAAAACCTGTTTGTTACCAGCTGACAATTGAATGGAGACTAATCCAAGCCACAGCCAAGTTCCTTCAATTATCATAATTTCCACCATCCATTGTGAGGTGCTGGAACGGCTCGTCAGTTTCAATTGAGATCAAGTTTCATCACAGCTTCATGATACTGGACTGATGATATCACATGTTTGACCTTGATCAGATATTTTGGTCTGCGCGCAACCGAATAGAACATTTGTCCAGTTAATATATAGTCGAACCATGGTCACTGAGTTTCATACAAAATACCTCCCTCCTATATATTCCACTTAAATGGCTGATCAGTACGGATTTACGCCAGAAGATTACGTTTTTGACACGAAGGTCCTGTCATATAACCATTACGGCCAAGGTATGCTGTTCTTTATTCTATTGTTCTTGAAGCAATGGCTGAAGCCTTTTCAAGTCATCTTTGCTACTTTAATGATATATGATTTTATTGATCACATTCCTCAGCAGGTGAGTCCTTCCATTTGTTTACAATGATTGCACATATCCCTTGTCTCCTAGATTCAGTATCTCCACAGGCATGTTTCCCATTCAATGACCAACTATTGCTACTGACATATGAGATCTCAGGAGGAAGTGGTCAAAACTGCATGTCATCCATTTTTCTGTTCTGATATGTAACTGGACAGGCATGATGTAAGTGCGACTCTCTTACTTTATTGAATGAGACAACTAATCTAAATTTTCAGAATGGAGTCATATAGTACGAGGAAATTACCTGACATAAATCAAATGCATATTGATAACAACTTCACCAGCTTACAATAAAGCCTGGGCATCGAAATCAGTGAGACGTCACTCTTGATTCAGCTTTGATATCTTCGCTGACTAGGATTTTCTAGTGGTATGGGTCAAATTTATTTTCTATTTGGTCTGACCTACCCCTTTGCTAGGTGCACATTTGGAGACTCACTAGCGGTCGAGTGAGTCTCATCATGAGTTTCCAGGACAAGAGTGGCTGATGTCAATAGCTTAATCACAACATTAAACATATTGGCAGTGAAGACTCTGTTGATCCTGCACCTTCGAGCAATTCGGAACAAGAATTTCATTGGTGAGATGGCTAGAAGCATGTGCCAACGGACTCGTTATACTGATTTCTGATTTCTAGTCACATTAATTCTATACTTTGCAACAGCAGGTATGTTTTGTAGAATCTGATTTCTGATTGATAAAGAGGACTGATGGTCGAAATTAGCTGAGGTCCTAGTAGGCTTTAAAGATAGTGCGATACTTGAACCACCAACTGATCGTATTTTTCAGACCGTGATGGCTGCGACAATACTTAGTGTATATCTCAACTCAGTTTACGGAGTGCCAGTCCCTCTCCATGGTTGCTGGACGAATCCAACGCATCTTGATAATTTATACAACCGTGCTGCTAGTGCCTTTGAGTATGTGTTCTAGCATATTTCGCCCTGCTGACTTGCATATTAATTCTCGCAAAAAAGCATTACCAGGACAACAGCAACCGCAATCGAAGTCGTCTTGACATTTATCAGGTTCGCCATGACATACAAAACACAGATGGTTTGTGGTGATGGAATATGTGCCCGGATTTCTCACATGAAAACATCGACTCGTTTACTGTATGTTTTTTACCGCGATGGAACCTTGTTATTCATACTGTGAGTCGAAAATTATATATTATTGATCTAACTGATGGTCTATCTATTCAGTCTCTTGGGTAAGCCTAGACTATAAAACGAGTGGACTCAAGCTCATTCCTTTTGCCTGAATGCCTCCTATCCTATAGCTTCTTTTGCAGTTGTTTTGTTCATTACAGGCTAGTACGTTGTTATCGTTACTAGTCTCTCTCTTACTGACTCTAATAACTAGCGCTCAATACTTAATTTATCCGTTCATTGTAGGCTAAAATCCTTCTTCCTTGTATCTCTGCTAATTTGTGTATTTTCCAGGTGTCACGGTTGATATTCAATTTACTCGAAGCAAATTGTCCTTTGGACGAAAGTTTAGATTCCATGACAATAGAATCCCTCAGGTTCCGTCATTCGGAGTCCAATAGGGACAGTGAAGCAGATATTTTGCGAGGTGGTAGAGGAGCTACCTCCACGAGTGAAGAGGCGAGATGATGGATAAAAAATTCATCCCAGTAGATATTGTGTACTAACCATTGTTTTGTCTGTTCATTTCCCACCGCATGATTCATGAATTGAAAATTGATACCAACAAAACGAGGAGGTCAGATATGGTGCATGATATGATACTGAGTGAGACGTATGTGTGTTGGTAGAATTTCGAGGTAATTATCACTGGTTTCTCACTGCTTTGCATCAATCATGGTGGTGTACAGAATACCTCTATACAACTGAACATTTCAAACTGGTACAAGAATTTGATGAACACTCATGATCTAAGATTCCAGATTTGGCTTCAGGCTCAGGTTTAGCAGGAAAACGAAGCAATGAAGTATCTGGTGTTCTCTTAGAAGGGTTTAACGATGTACTTGAGGGCGGGTGTGCACGTATCAAATTTTTATAAGTGAGTTTCATTGCAGAGAAGGAGGTGGTTGCTGGAGGAGTGCCAGCAGATGAAAGGAAAGGCCTAGGAGCTGCAGGGAACGCACAAGGAATAGCTTGGAGAAGATGTCACCTTGCAAATCCTCTTCCGTGTCTGATGACTTGGCGGGAAATGCATTTGGAGAGGCAAGAGGTAATTGAATGTGAAACAGTCGAGAGGGTAGCTAAAAAATCATGAACGAGAAGCGAGAGCCTCAGCAGCCCAATGTATCGCACTCACGTCTCGACCTATCAAGCAGCACATCATACTGCACTTTCAAGTTGGATAGCTCCTGTTGGCGCCTCCTGGAATGCCTGGCGAAATGTAACCTCGTGATCGGTCATATCAAATGCTCTCTTGGAAAATGCAAATCACTGGATCCGATGATCAAGGTTCAATGTTTGCTTGTTTCATCGACGATTACCCTTCAAGCCGTTCTACCTTTCGCTCTGCTACATCCAACGTCACTCGATGTTTTTCATGAGATAATCATCACGTGCTTTTTTTACAAAAAAAGCGGTCAGTCCCATGATGGTGTAGATTTCCCTTCTTTGCTTTGTTTGATTGTCGTCTATGTAAATACAACTGGGGCATTATTTCATTTTCCCCATCGACTTGAGCAGATTTCTCGAATCATTGTGATCCAGGAGTACGTCGTTAACCTCATTTGATGTCCCCGTTTTGTTAGTATTCCATTTACAACATGATCTACTGAGATGAATAACACTGAATGTCCCATCCATCATCTTTCCTTTTCTTTTTTGTAGCCCTCTTCCACTATTCGTGCTATGTCAGCTTCAAGGTCATCTATCCAAGACAAATTGAGCGTAGGCTCAGGTGCTGGTGGCGGCGGTTGGACGCGAAAATATTGGACATTCTTGTTTTTGTCGAGCTTTTGGGCTGGAACCACTGTCCATTGATCTGGAATCTTGCCTCCATGGGTCTGACGATGGTGGTAGCGCATAGCACCTCCGGAAGCAAAGATTGCATTGCAGTGATCTTCTGGGCACGAAAGTGCCTTCGTGTAAAGCTTCAGTCCACTGAACGCCTCCATTCCAGACAAATCAGTGATGGAGGGGTACACACTGTGTACACCCAATTCCTCACAAATCTTGATCAAACGTGATCTTTTAACTCGGAACTTCAACTCTCGAAGATGAAACTTGACATGGGAAATCCCTGTTCTGGAGGTTAAGCAGATGCCGCAGGCCGCACAACATAAGAGGTTGAGGCGTTTCTGAAAATGCAGACAAAATTCCCTCAGCTGAGGGGGATCGTCGAGGTCTGATTTGCAGATGAATTTTGTCGGAGACTGATATGAATCGAGGTTCTAAAAACTGAATATTAGATTGAGAATATCATATCATAATTCACTGACTCTATGGATCAGGATGCGCTCGTACCCATTGCTAGCAGGAGGGAGCCTCGTATACTCCGCATGATTTTTTATTTTTTCTTGTGAGTCCTGGAAAGAGAACATCAGGGACTAAAAAATACCAGAGCCAGTTAGGACATACCTCAGCCAATGCCCGTGTTGACGACATTCGTAAACGAGTATACAGAGAAACGACGCGCTGCGACGCGACGACAGCCAAGTCACATGTTTCGAAAGAAAATTTAGACAGATTCCTATATTAGCCTATCACGTTCTGCTGTCACGATCCGGAATCAAGATACAACGAATCTCAAATGACATGCGATATCAGTTAGAAATAACCGAAGCACCCACTTTCTGTCAATCTTATACCAGTGTATCCTGCTGATCGACATGTGAATGGGCGGAATACGTGGCTACAGATTATCGATGACAAGAAGCATCTCAGGTGAGTTTCTACTGTTCTATACCAGTAGATGCTTCCATGCAGAATCCTGAACCAAGGAAGAAATTCTGCAATGGTGACTTCAAGTAACTACAACCTTGTGGCAGTCTTCGGTTCACAATCAACGGGAAAGAGTGAGTTACTACTATATGTCAGCTGAGGGAAACACGCTGAGTTTCACTACAGGTACATTGTTGCATTGTTGAACAGACTGCTCGATACAACTTTTGACGTCATGGATGAGTCAAAGCGACAATAAACTACCAAAGGTGGATGAACTTGGACAACGGGACTTATAACGTCTCTTCCCTGCGAGGATCTGGATGCGCCGAGGCACAGCAATCAATCTGATGGTGGCCGGGTCGGTAAATCATGGTCACACTCGCTACAATACATCACACTCAGAATATGATCGCCTCAGGACACGCTATGTTGCTGATAAAACTACTGTCTTCGATTACTATATGCAAGCGCTATGACTAGGTCACTCCAACGTTCTCATAACGTTGTGGAACTTGCCCAGTAGGACCAGAGCAGGAGATTTATAGGGGAAGGAGTGGGGTTCGT
>Ga0153926_100179_pt1 | contig 14259 bp, 18 predicted proteins | sample TSNJ010MetaG_FD_104716 | JGI IMG/M metagenome (GOLD analysis project Ga0153926, IMG submission 104716) | Attine ant fungus gardens microbial communities from New Jersey, USA - TSNJ010 MetaG | ecosystem: Host-associated > Fungi > Mycelium > Unclassified | place: USA: New Jersey, Wharton State...
AAGCTATTAGGGGACAATAGAATGCTGGCTGGGGGGCTGTTAAATGTGGGAGGGGCTAGTGGACTTCTAAGATATATTATTATGAAAACAGAATGCTCTGGGGTTGAATTCTAGAAAAGTAAAGAGGGACTTTAAGGTGTTATCTATTTGATGCCATGATTTATTGTATAGTGGACAATCAAAAACAATATATTCTTATATTTCAAAGGTTAAGTTATTGCAGGGGTAGTTCTTGGGTTTATTGGGAAAAAAGCACTGTCAGTGTTCTCCAGTAGAGGCATGGTTGGTAATCATTCAAGTAGCTTGTGCATGTAAAAGGACAGCAATCACTCTAGGATAGGGCTTAGCTTTGTATCTAGTGTAATCTATCTAGTATATCTCCTTTTATGACTGTTACAGTTTTTTTTTTTTTGAATCAATGGTTTATTATATAGTGCTCAATCACAGTCCATAGCAGTACTATGTAAAGGATAGCTATACATCCCCAGCACATGTTGTAAGTGTACTTCCCAAACTCCAAGTGTTATTATGACTTAGATTCCAAATATGTTTGTTGCCTAAGGATAACTAATAGTTCTTGTGCTATCACTTCCCAAGTGATATTCTGTTAAGGTATTTCAACAAGAGTATATTCAGTTGTCTTCTGGTCAATGTTCATTTCAGAGATGATTGTCAATTATGACAATACTATAGGAACTTAGACTGAGATGCCTTAGAACCACTCCTAGTCTAAGTTGACAAGAAGAACTTAATGGAGTTCTGTACACTACTTATACATCTACTATATGGTTTGTGTACTACTTTTCTACACTTATCATATAACTTTATTACATGATATTACCCAACTTGTGACTTATGACACATGATATATCATGTAATACTTTCCCACACTCCTTCCTTGTATAGTAAGTCCAAATATGAAAATAAAATAATATAAATATAAATAATAACTTAGCTATTTTGCCAAGTTATGACAGATACTTTCTTGAAGTATCCTTCCAAACCAGAGATTTAGGAAAGAAAAGAAAGAAAAAAAGAACTTAGAGTTCTTTATACTCTCTAGATGTATTTATAAACACTTCTACTAATCTATTCTAATAGAGTAGTAAATAATACTGTCTGTAACTGTTAATGTCCAAGTTACTACTAATATTTGTTTTAGGAATTAATTATCTATGAGTCTATTAAGCACTTTTTTTTTATACTTTCTTTTCATTCTCCTTGAGGTTTAATATAAGGGCAATGTCAAGTGGAAGACTGGAGGTCACACTGATAAGCTGGGTAAGGGTCCTAGAAGCTAGAGTAATATTTGAGCAAGGGTAGATGTAGTGACTTAGCCTAAGGTGACTTAATCACCCTTCTAGTCCGAGTTGACAAGGAGAACTCAATAGAGTTTCTATTCAATTGTGGTACACTACTTATACACCTCCTATGTTTACTTCTATTTATAAACTCCTGCACATCTCCTTTTAGTTGTTTCACATGTCCGTAGATTTAAAAAGAAAAGAAAAAAAGAAAAAGAAAATAAATAATGACTTAGCCGTTTTGGCCATGTTATGACACCACCCCCCTCTTAAGTTTTCTTGTCCCAAGGATTTCCCTATAACTCATAGTATGGGTCAACCATGTTGCCCATTTCCTCATCATCTTCTTCTGTCCACTCTCTTACCCCTGATTCGTCTTCTTCTTTCTTAATTGTCTCCATGGTTCTTTGCCCTCTTGTTTTTCCTCCTTTCCATTGTCTCCAGTTTCTTTCTAATCTTGCCCAGTATTCTTTATTGTACCTTTTATCCAACTATCCAAATAACTTTCTTACCGTGAACCGTTCTGGCAATTCTTCTCTTTTAAACGTCTCTTCCTCTTTTTCTTGCTTCCTTACATCCTCTATATCTTGTTGATATTCCTTCTCATATTCTTCAATCACCTCTCTTGCATTTCCTAAGTTTTTCCTTTCTTTCCAGGTATCTAATTCTGCCGTGAATCCCTTCCATCATACTAGGTACTTGTCTTTTCCTCATATTCTCTGCTTATTCAGGATTCTTTCCACCTCCCATTCCTCTTCTCCCTTGATTATTACTGGAGCTGGTTGCTCCTTTCTCTGTCCTTCTACTTGCCCTATATATCTTTGTATTCTGCTAACGTTAACTACTGAGTGTATTTTTACTGTACTAGATAGTTCTAATTCTACTACATTTGATGATATGATTTTCTTTATTCTGTAAGGGCCTACAAACCTCTCCATTAACTTCTCTGTCCTCTTTCCGACCATCTGGTATTTTAGATCCTTTGTGCTCAACATCACTAAGTCTCTTACTTTATAATCGTCAACCTCTCCTCTCTTTTTATCTGTGTATTTCTTCATCTCCTCTTGTGCCTTTCCTAGTGTTGCTTTTGCTTTCTCCTGGATCTCTTTCATTTTCATTACAAATTTCTCTGCTCCTTTGTATTTCCCCTTCCTTCTCATCTCAAATGCTATTCTAGGATCTTGTCCATAATTTGCCTTGAAGGGTGACACTTTAGTACTTGAGTGCATTTTGTTATTGTAGGCAAACTCTGCCGTTCCTAACCAGTCAGGCCACTGCTCCTACCTGTGGTTGATAAACATCCTTAAGTACTGTTCCAGTTTCTGATTAACCCTCTCTGTTTGTCCGTCAGTTTGAGGGTGGAACACCGTTGACAACTTACTTTTGATCCCCAACATCCTATTCAACTCCTGCATTATTCCTGCTGCGAACTGTGGTCCTCTGTCTGAGACAATGCTCTCGGGTAACCCATGCAGCTTTCACACATTGTCTCTAAACAACCTGGCTAGCCCTTCTACTGATGTTTTCTCTGTAGTAGGGATGAAGTGGACTATTTTTGTTAATCTGTCTACTACTACTAAGATTGAGTCATATCCCTGTACTATTGGCAGTTTGGTGATAAAGTCTGCTGATATATGTGTCCAAGGTTTTTCAGGTATCAAATTGGGCATTAATTTACCTGCTGGCTATTCTGTATGGTTTTTGTTCCTCTGATAAGAATTGCATCCTTCTACATATCATTTCACCTCCTTAGTTACTTCTGGCCACCAGAAGTTTTGGGTGACCAACTCCACTGTCTTCTATTGTCCTCCATGTCCTCCCACTGGTGTATCGTGGTGCAGTCTAATTATTTCTGCTCTCAGTATGTCGTCTTTGGGTACATACACCTTTTCTTCCTCATACATTATACTGTCCTCTTTCCTCCACTCTTCATCTCTCAGCATCTTTACTCTTGCTTGTTTCATTTCTTCCACTGCTTTGACTACTTCATTATCTTTTACTTTCGACTTCCTTACTTTCTCCAATAGATCCACTCCTTCTACAATTATTTCTACTCTTTCTGCTCTCCTAACTTCTAGTCACTTAGGTTTTACCAGCGTTTTGTCCTCATTGTCCCTTTCTACTCCTACCTCCCAATCTGGCCTCCTACTCAAGCTATCTGCCTTTCCCATCTTACTCCCTAGAATGTGCTTGTCACAGTTGTACTATGGACCAGTAGTCATATACTATATAGTTTACCACTACACCAAAAGGGCGACATTAGCAAGGCTACTTGCTAATGAGAGTCCAGCTATTTATGTAGTTCTTTGAACAGGTATTTTGTTATACCTCCATATTACTATTTAGTAATCACTTTTTTGTAACAGTGCTTTAGTGTAAAATTGAACCTCAATGGATATAATGCCTATCTCGCTTGTCTTCTATTCAATTTTTGTGCCTTCATGAAGTATTTGAGATTTTTATGATTTGTCTATATCTCAAACCTTGTCGTTGTTCCTTCCAGGAAATACCTCCATGCTTCCAGGCATCTGACTACTACCAACATTTCTTTGTCATGAATCTCATAGTTTTTTTCTGTGTCACTCAGAGATTTAGAAATAAAGGCAACTGGTCTCCATAGCTTGTCAGGACCCTTCATTGATAATACCCCCCCAGTAGCATAGTTTGAAGCATCTGTCTTTACCCTGAATTCTTTGTCTAGGTCTGGGGCTGCTAGTACTGGCTTAGTTGTAAAGATCCTTTTGAGCTTGTCAAATGCTTTCTGCTGCTTCTTCCCCTACTGCTACTTTACATCCTTCCTTGTCAGCATATTCATTGGCCTGGCTACTTGAGCAAAGTCCTTAATAAACCTCCTGTAATAGTTTGCAAGGTCTAAAAATTTCCTGACATCTTTCATGTTCTTTGGCTTTGGCCAACTCAGTACCCCATCTACCTTCTCTTTCTCTATCTCTATTCCGCCAGGTCCTATGACTACACCCAGGAATCCAATCTTCCTTACTTTCTATGTGCACTTCTCTGGCTTGACATACAAGTCGTTCTCTTCTAACCTTCTCAGGACCTCCTCTACTATCTCATCATGTCTCTCCTCTGTTTCTGTCCCAACTAGCACATTGTCCACAAATGCTGCTATCTTTCTCTCATTAATCATGTCTCTCAGAATTTCATTCATCATTGCTTGAAATGTGGCTGGTGAATTTGTCATTCCAAAGAACATGACTATCAGTTCAAAGAACCCTACATGGATTGTGAACGCTCCCTTCCACTCATCCCCTCCTTTGATTCTTATATTGTTGAACCCCACCAAAGATCCATTTTTGTGAATACTTGTTTACTCCCCATATTGTCAATTAAATCTGTAATTAATAGAAGTGGGTAATTATTCTTCACTGTTTGGTCGTTTAGGTTATGGTAGTCCATCACTATCCTCTTACTCCCATCCTTCTTGCCTACAAAGAATACTGGTGATATCTGAGAGGATTTAGATGGTCTGATGTACCCCTTTCTCAGTTGATTGTTTACAAAGTTCTGAACTTCTTCCCTTTTGTTTTTGGATAAAGGATAAATTCTTCCCTTTTGTGGTTTAAACGTTTCTTTGAGATCTATGGCATGATTCCAGATTTTCCTTGTTGGCATCCTTTCCAACTCCACCTTTCCAAACACCTTCCTCCATTTTAGAAACCTCTTTGGAACCATCTCCTCAATCTTCTTATGATCGACTTCAACCTCCTCATCTCTTTCCCAGTCCTCTTTATCCTCCATTGCCCACCTCACTATCTTTTCTTCTTCTAGTGTGACTACCCTTTTTCCTTTCTTCACTTTCTGTCCCTTTTCCAATTTTGTGTTCCTTTCACATAATAGAGGACATCTCGTTATCTTGACCTCCCCTGTTTCCCAATTGATTTCTGGGTTGTGGGCTTGTAACCATGGCATCCCCAATATCATGTCTGTTTTTCCCAAATTACATACATCCATTCTCATCCTTTCTACATGGCTCTTGTAGTACACATTTACTTCCACTTGGTGTGTAATAGCCTCTCCACTATTGTTTGTTCCATCTACATTTCTGACTGCTACTGGTCTTTCTAGCTTCTGCAGTCTAAACCCATGTTTTGCTGCCATTTTCTTGTTCATAAACATTCCTGTCACACTACTATCCAAGAGTGCTTTCACCGTTACGCCTTCATATGTATCTACTTTCTCTACCCCTATGTTTAACCATACCTCCCTTAACATTTTGAATGTTCTCCTAACATCTCTTTGCCTATCCTCTTTTTTTGTTGCGCCATTCAGGACTACTATCTGTATGCTATCCTACTGTGTCTTTTCCTCTCTGGGATGTACTGCTACTTCTTCCCTTCTCTTTTGCTTTGAGCACCCGCACCACTTGGCTTCCTCTAACTTTCTCCCTCTAAGGACTCCTTGTCCTCTGTTGTTTTCCCTATGCATTCCTTTCTTTTCGTACCACCTACATTCTATATAGGTTACTATGACTTCTTCTGTTATCCATCCTAACTCTAATAGCTGTGTATCTTCTAGCATATTCTCCCCTCCATAGTATTTCTGTGCCTTTTCCTACTTGGGATACACTGACCTCTCTTCCTACTGCGCCTTTTGCAGACTAACTGCATATGCTGCTTCTTTACTTCTTCTTTTCTTCTCCTCCTTAGTAACTGGACACTCCCACTTATAGTATCCTATCCTCCAACATCTGAAATATTGCACCCCTTCCTCCACTGTCTCTTGTTTCCTTATTTCTACTTTCTCCTTCACTCCACACTGCATTACCCTACTTGCTATCACCTCAAATCTATTCTGGAGAATTGATTTCCCCTTTTCTTCTTCGCTCTTGTTCCTGCAGTTATGGGCCAGGTGCCCAAACCTCCTACAACACCAACATATTCTTTCTCTTCTTCCTTCTAATTCTGCCTTTGGTTGAGCAAATTGCTCATGAGAGAGTTGTATTGTGTTTGAGACATCGTGTTGATATTTCAAGGGTACAGAATGAATGGTTGATCTTACTAATTATACTACCTCTGCTAGAGTACAAGATCTTCACCCAGCCAGAGTCCTACTGCTCTACTAACTACTGCCTTAATACTAGGGTTAGACTATCACCCAACAGATGGGATCTCTGATCTAAACGCCTTCTTAAGGATACAGCATTACTCCTCTGCGTGTACTGATCACAATAGACCACCAGTACAAGGTTTATAAGGCAAATACTACTACTTATACACCTCCTGTGTTTACTTCTATTTATAAACTCCCACACATCTCCTTTTAGTTGTTTCATATGTCCGCAGATTAAAAAAAAAAAAGAAAAAAAGAAAAAGAAAATAAATAATGACTTAGCTGTTTTAGCTATGTCATGACAGTAGACCTACCAATATAGGCTCTTATATATACTACAAGAGGTGGTCTATATGTAGTCATATAAGCTACAGTCCAACAATAGTACTTTCTAATTAAGTTAAATAAAATGATCAAGATAGTATATAGATAAAAAAGTAAGAAAACAGATGAATAGATGTCATAAGATAAAATCCACTAGATAATTATGAACCAAACACTTAGCTAAGCTCTATCCTAGGGTAACAGCTGTTATATTTAAGTAATGTCTATCTCTTTGAATCTTGATCTTTGAAAGATCCTGATCAGTAGTTTCTATTGATATTAGCCAATCATAGTCATTGAGAGCAGTAGTCTAGTCTTTCCATCCTCTCTCCTAAGCTCCTTCCTATTTATCCAATGAGTTGAACATCTATTCATAGTTATCTCCTCCAAGATAATCAACTTTATAGTAATCATCTAGAAAGAAGCCACCTTTCTATTTATCATACTCTTTTATGTCTTCTAGAGGATTTATTATAACAACTGTAGTTAGTAGTTTAGGTAGAGAAGAAATTGTATACTAAATGACAGATACCAGTATCTAAAGTATGCTCCTACCAATGTTTCAATTTTTCCCCTAGTTTTCTATATCTTGCAACTGGACTAATTCTTCTCATATATAACACTTGTAAATGGACACTGAAATAGATATTCTAGTCAGATCCCTTTTCAGGTAGGTACCAGTGACTTCTCAGTAAGCCAAAACTCTATGAGAAGAACCTGAGTTAGTTTATTCTATTAATGGCATATTCTCTATTCTTTGTTAAAGCCCAATCTGTATGACTTTTTGCAATGTTTAAGGTAAAGCAAAGGTAGCCCACCCATGTTTTGAGTATTAGGGCTCTACTATTGGGTTTTTGATTAGAGGATTATACAACTACCTGGACAGCAGTGTTAACTTGGCACAATTCTTTTGGACTACTATTTGTATTTTGAATGCTGCTCTCTAAGAGACTAAAGCAAGAAAAGCTCTACCAGCAAAAGCCTCAGCTGGTATAATATATCCAGCATATATTATGGTAATCACAAGTCAGACATGAATAAAAAGGAAAGACATAAAGATGGAGGGTGAAATTATATTAATATTAATGATAGAGGATCAGTAGAGTATGGGTCTCTTCAGGAGCCATCATGGCCTTGAGAGAGGAGATGGTGGTAGTTGCTGTATTCTAGTTGATCAGTATATCTAAGAGTTAGTTATATTCTATTCTATCTATACTTTGTGATTATTTGATCTCAAAGCTTTCTAACAAAGATTTAAGTAAATAGGATCAATAGTAGTACTTTAGTTTGTTCTTATCTGGCTACTCTAAAATCAATCCATTTAGTTCCTTGCCTTGTGGGAGATTTGGTTTCCATTACCAAATGATAGCAAAACAGTTATTCCCAAAAGAACCTGTCAGTTCCTCATTCTTAGTCAAGGGTCTTAACAATAATATGTATCTATCTATTCCCTTACTCTGTCTATATACTATCTCAATCATCTAGTTTATCCAAACTAGAAAGTACTATTATTAGACTGTAGCTTATATGGCTGTACACAAACTATCTCTTTTAGTATATATAGGAGTCTGTATTGGTAGATTTACCCTTACTCAAATATTACCCCAGCTTCTAGGACTCTTATCTAGCTTTCTGGTATGATGATATAGCTATAATAACTTAGTCCTACTCTTAGTCTGAGTTGACAAGAAAAACTTGATAAAGTTTCCATTTAATTACTGTACACTACTTATATACATTCTACTATTTGTTGTTATTTGTAAAGTTCCATGTGCTCTTTTTCATCTAACTCTCTTGTGTATCTGATCTTGAGAAATTACAAAAAAAGAAAAAGAAAAAATAAATAAATAAAAAAAGAAAAATAAAAGAAAAATAAAAGAAAAATAAATATTGACTTAGCTGTTTTACCAAGTCATAACACTCTGGCCTTGAGTGTTATAAACTTCATTTGGACCTAACTCCAAGAATACTTAACTGGTTTCAACAATCTCAATGACTACTGAAAGCTCTTAAGAAGACCTTTCCAACAATGCCCAAAATGTCTCAAAGCAATCAGTATTCACTGAGTTATCAGAAGATCAGTTAGTGACCATTAAGATACCAAATACTAAATTGCTGATATCTCAGAAACTGCTAGGTATAATTATTTGCTTCAATATTTATCATAGAGCTTTCTTCAATGCACTTCTTTTGGCTATAAATAGACCTCAAGGTGATATGATTACATGGTGATAAAAGGTCCTTAATGTTTGTATATGACACTGATCTATTACCTATAGATTATCATTTGTTCTTGAATAGAACAAAAGACTGCCCTAAGACAGTTAGGTTATCTCTGTTTCAAAAACAATAGCACTCCTATATATAGAACAATAGGTAATGATCATGTGGTAGTCTGTCCTAGTGCATAGACCACTACAATCATATATATAAGGACTTTATGTCTAAGGATAAACCTTAGACTTAATAGCATCTTTTGCTGCTTGTCTAACTATTACAGTTATACTATGGACTACTAGTTATATACTATATAGTTTACTACTATACCAAAAGGGCAATATTAGCAAGGCTACTTGCTAACAAGAGTTTAGCTATTTATGTAGTTTATTGAACAGATATTTTGTTATACCTCTATATTACTATTTAGCAGTTACTTTTTTGTAACAACCTGACTTGGTGACAAAGTTCTACCATAGATATCTAGCAGCTCTGTGTTAGTGCAAGGTTGTGAAGACTGAAGGTTTAACCAAGGTGGTTATTTAGGAAGAACTTGATAGAGTTCTTCTATTATAAGACAGTTCCAAGAAAGGAAACTATTTCTTATATGTTTATCAATCTAGTAGAAAACATCTAGAAGTATAATACAGAAAGGATATAAATAGTATGGAAAAGCTTGTATAAGATATGTATTGTTATTAGTAAGGATCATATAATTGTAGAAGATGAATATATAGACTAACAGATATTTGTATAAGTAGTTAGTGCAATCCAACAGAGAACTTTATCAAGTCCTTCCTGAACATCCACCTTGTTATGAGACAACCAAAAAGGAAACTATTTCTTGTATGTTTATCAACTTGATAGAAAACATCCAAGAATACAATATAGGAAAGATATAAATAGTGTAGAAAGGATTATATAAAATATAGATAGTTCTTAGTAAGGGTCATGTGATTACAAGAGATAGGTACATAGACTATCTAATATTTGTATAAGTACCTAGGGGAATCCAACAAAGAACTCTATTGAGTTCTTTCTAAACAACTATCTTGGTTGAGCTCTAAGTTCTTATGACTTTATGCTAACACAAAAACTCAATACCTATTGTTGACCCTACATCTTGTAGCCTCAACATTTCACTTTTCATTCACTTACTCATCATCCTCACTAATGAATATAGCACTCGGAAGCTTTTTGGAAAGTAGACCCTAGCTATAAAGAAAACTTTACTGTTAGTTAGGGATAGTAGGTAGATGGTGTAGACAAAACTTGTGTCCCTGCCTGAGACCTGACCTCTATGTCAAGTGGGCTTGTATTTAGTTTTTTACTATCAGCTCTATGCTACTAGTCTATTGTGATCAGTCTATGCAGGAGAACAATGGTAACCTTTTAAAGACCCATCTAGCTTAGAGATTCCCTTCTTAGGAATAATATTGTTTTACCCTTCTAGTTAGTAACTAGTCATAAGTTCAGACAAAGAAGATTGCTCTTTCTTATATAAGGAAACATCATTATCATTGCCATTACCACTACTATTATATATATTCTAACAACACCAATAGCAACCCATAGAGCAATCTACTGTTTCTACATCCCAAGCTCCCTCTATCTGGGAAAAGCAACTTCTTATCTTGATTACTGGCCTACAACAGTAGATGGCCACCCTATTGCAACAAAATGGAGGAGCCAGAGTAGAAGTGGCCAAACCTCCTTTATTCAGTGAAAAAGTAGAGGAAGTAAGTGTGTTCATCAATGTAGTTCATTTATATTTGAGTATAAAGATAATGGAGGAGTCAGAAGCAACAAGAATGGCCTAGGTGCTGTCTTATATACAAGAGGGAGTGGTGGAGGCATAAAAGAACAATTTGCTGGATAAACTATCAAAGGGGGAGTTGAAAATAAAGATAGCAGAGAAACTGTTTGGCAAAATGAAGAATGAATTTGGGAAAATGGTAGAGAAGAAAAGGAAAATAGAGCAGTTGAGGATGATTGAACAAGGAGGAAGAACCTGTAATGAATATGTCTAGGAGTTTAAAAAGATGGCAAAAGGAAGCAGCTATAAGAGGTAGCCTCTTATTGAAGAATTCAAGAGGGGGTTAAGCAGAGTGCTGAGGAGGAAATTGGCAGAGACAGAAAATCCCCTCAGTACAATAGAAGAGTGGCAGGAGAGAGCAGTGAGGCTAGACAGAAACCAGAGGCAAAGCAGAGCAAAGGAAAGGATATTGGGGAGAAATGCAGTACACCCACAGAGAAATGTGCAGCCCAGGGGAGGCTTTAGTGAAGAATTATATAAAGGAAGAGAGGGACAGATTGTATAGAGAGCAGAAGATCAGAACTTTAGAGAAAAAACACAAAACAATTAAGGAGGACAGGGACTAGGAAGAGACCCCAATATAATAGATATTGATAGAGAAAGAGAGAGAGATAGAATGTACTATGTATATAGGAAGTAGGGCTATATAGCCAAAAACTGTTGGCAAAGAAAGAGAAGAGAGAGAAGAATAGTGGAAACACTACAAGAGTTGGCAAAAGACAATAGAGAACAGTGAGCTCCCAGTTAGTCTCCTCAAATATATACAGTGTATTGCACCCAGAAAAACTAGGAAATAAAGTTTCTTGTCAAAGATGGATGGTACAGTAAATGTAGAGGGAGCAATCACACACCAGGTAGAGTGTAATATGTTTTTCAAGGAACACATAGAAAGGGTGAGAATGGATGTGTACAACTTGGGAAAGACAGAAATGATACTGGATATGCTATGGCTAGCTGCCCATAATCTAGAAATAGACTAGAAAAAGGAAGAAGTAAAGATGATGAGATGCCCACCTATCTGTGGAAGGAAAAAGAAAGAAGAAAAAAATAAAGAGGTTAGAAAAATAGAAGAGGAAAAGATAGTGGAAGAACTGGTACCAAGAAGATTTTGGAAGTAGAAAAAGATGTTTGGAAAAGTAGAGTTAGAAAGGATGCTAGTGTGAAAGGCCTGGGATCATGCAATAGAGCTAAAAGAAGGTTTTGTGCCTAAGAAAGGGAAGGTATATTTATTGTCAAGAGAAAAGTGAGAGGAGATGCAAGTATTTGTAGAAGATCAACTGTGAAAAGATTATATCCAACCATCAAAATTACCACAGACATTGCCAGTACATTTTGTAGCCAAAAAAGATGGAAAATGATAAATAGTATAGGATTATAAATATGTGAACCAGTAAACTGTTAAGAATGGATATCTATTACCACTAATTGCCAATATTCTAAACAGAGTAGATAGTAAGAAGGTTTTTACAAAGCTAGACCTAAGATAGGGATATAATAATGTTAGAATCAAAAAAGAAGATGAATAGAAGATAGCATTCACAATGTACATCAGAGTCTATGAGCCAACTATAATGTACTTTGGGCTTACAAACTCCCCTACTACCTTCTAGACAATGATAAATGACCTGTTCCGTGATATAATAAATCAAAGAAATATGGCCACCTTCATAGATGACATTATTGTAGCAACAGAGACAGAGGAGGGATATGACAAGGTAGTAGAGGAAGTGTTGAAGTAACTTGAGGAGAATGATCTCTTTGTAAAACTGAAGAAGTGTTAGTGAAAGGTAAAGGAAATGGAGTTTTTAGGAGTAGTAATAGGGCCAAAGGGAGTAGAAATATAGAAGGAGAAGGTAGAAGGAGTCTTAAATTGGTTAACACCGAGAAATGTAAAAGAGATACAAAAGTTTCTAGGACTTGCCAACTACTACAGGCAATTCATTAAAGACTTTGTGAAGCTTACAGTACCACTACATGTATTAGTTAGAAAGGAGAAAAAGTGGAGATGGAGGAAGGAACAGGAGAAGGTGTTTAAAAAATTGAAAGAGGTATTTACAACAGAGCCAGTTTTGGCAATACCAGACCTGGACAAAGAAATGCAAGTAGAAGCAGATGCATCAGACTATGCAACATGGAGAGTGTTGTCAACAAAGTGTGAGAATAGAAAATAGAGGCTAGTAGCCTTTATCTCTAAGTCGCTAAATACAATAGAACAAAACTATGAGATTCATGACAAAGAGATATTAGCAGTAATCCAATGTCTGGAAGTGTGGAAATACTATCTAGAAAGGACAAAAATAGAGTTCAAGGTCTGGACAGACCATAAAAACCTCCAGTATTTTATGACAAGTCAAAAGCTAAATTGGAGACAAGCCTAGTGGACCTTATACTTGTCATGCTTCAACTTTACCTTGAAGCACATCCCTGGAAAAAGCATAGGTAAAGCTGATAGACTAAGTCAAAGAGCAGACTGGCAGGAGGAAGTAGAGAACAATAATGAGGATAGGACATTAATCAGGCTAGAGGGGGTAAGAGGAGTAGAAACACTAGTAGAAGACAGGAGTCTGAGGAAGAAAATTAAGAAAGTGTAGAAAGGAGACAAGAAAGTAGTAAAAGCAGTAGAAGAGTTAAAGAGAACAGGGATGAAAAGCCTTAAAGATGAAGAATGGTCAATAGAGGAAGAAATAGTTATGAAGAAAGAATACATATATATACCAGAAGGAGAACTAAGAGGAGAGGTGGTATGTTTATATTATAATATGCCAGTAGGAGAACATAGAGGAAAATAAAAAATGGTAGAGCTGGTTACAAGAAACTACTGGTGGCCAGGAGTAACAAGAGAAGTAGAGAGATATGTAGACAAATGTAATACCTACTAGTGATATAAAAATAGGAGTAAGGCTATCATAAACTTCATTCGGACCATAACTCCAGGAATACTTGACCGATTTTGACAATCTGAATGGTCACCAAAAGCCCTTAAGAAGATCTTTCAAATGGTACCAAAAACGTTTCAAAGCAATCAGTATTCACTAAGTTATCAGCAGATCAGTCAGTGATCACCAAGTTACCAGACACTAAATTGCTGATATCTCAGGAACCGCTTAATATAATTGTTTGCTTCAACAACCATTGTGAAGCTCTCTTCAATGCGCTTCTTTCAGCTATAAATAGATCCCAAGGTGATAAGATCCCATGGAGATACAAGGTCCTCAATGTTTGCATATGATACTGATCTTTATCCATAGATTATTATCTGTCCTTGAATAGAACAAAGGACTGCCCTAAGATAGTTAGGTTATCTCTATTTCAAGAACAATAGCACTTCTATATATAGAACAATAGGTAGTGATCATGTGGTAGGCTATTCTGGTGCACAGATTACCACAATCATATATTTAAGAACTGTATGTCTGAGGATCAATCTCAGACTTAATAACATTTTTTGCTGCTTGTCTAACTTCACTTTTTTGAACACTTTGATTATCAAATCAAGCAATCACAAATCAGTAAGTGGCCATTTGTGAT
>Ga0153926_100185_pt1 | contig 14109 bp, 13 predicted proteins | sample TSNJ010MetaG_FD_104716 | JGI IMG/M metagenome (GOLD analysis project Ga0153926, IMG submission 104716) | Attine ant fungus gardens microbial communities from New Jersey, USA - TSNJ010 MetaG | ecosystem: Host-associated > Fungi > Mycelium > Unclassified | place: USA: New Jersey, Wharton State...
AAATCTTCGGTAGTATTCCCCTGAGTAGCTATGTCCTGTTCTGCATTGTAGAAGTCGTCCAAATAGCTCTCTCTTGTCTGCTAGCGCTAGGAAGTGAGGTGTAGGGTGTAGGGATGGTGGTATCCGGTTTGCTGTTGCCCAGCTGCCTTGTTGTGGAGAGGAGTTTCTCCATAGGGTGGTCCAGTCCCTTTTCAGGCATTCGCATGCATGGCGGGTGTTGTGTGTGATTGTTGGTTCTGCTGATGAGGGGAGCAGAGTCGCCTCTTTGGCTAGTTGGTCTGCCCGTTCATTCCCTGGGATATCTGCATGGCCTGGACACCATGCGACTCTGAGGGTGTTAACTGGGTTCTTTTGTAGCCATTGTAGCATATGTTGGTAGAAGGTGTAGGCCAGTAGTTGACCTTGACATGGCTTTGGGTCTGAGACTGTTTTGATAGCAGAGACGTTGTCTGCAAATATATGGATGTGGTGTACTCTGGGCAGGGACTCTGCCTTTGAGATTGCCGTCCTGATGCCTACTACTAGCCCAGTTAGTTCAGTGTCATATACCTCAGCCTTGCCTCCCAGGCTCATCTTCTGTTTGAATATCTCATTTCCCTGGTGGAAGCCTACTGCCGCAGCACCTGTTCTTCGGAACCTTCGGCCTATTGATTTCTGTGAGCCATCCGTATATACTATGATGTGGCTTGGGGAGATTTCGAGGGAGGAGACGTAGCGTGAGTGTTCTGGTACAGCTTTGTCTTTTTTGGCTGGTTTGTCTTCAATTGTGACTCTATTAGGATACTCAGTACATGTCTTTCACCATGGGGGGAGAAGAAAGGAGAAGACTTGTTCGTGGGTGTGTGCTGTGTGAGCTGCTACGCGGATTAGCTGGGTGTTTCCTTTGGGTGAGGGGTTGGTTTCTTGTCTAGGGGCTGAGTTTTCTGTTTGGGTCCATGCTGTAGGCAGGCGATGAATGACTGGGTTTGCTATACTTAGCCTATTTAGACGGATTCCAGCCTTTCTCTCCAAGTAGTCTAGGTGTAGATGGATTGGGGGTATTGCTGCTTCAATCTCTAGGGCCTGGATTGGTGTAGTTTTGAATGCTGCACAGATGATCCAGAGTGCCCGATTTTGGATTCGACTGAGTGCTTTTGCATGTGCTTCTTTCTTGGTCCACCAAACTGCACTCGCATATGTCATAATGGGTAAGATACATATTCTGTACAATGTGCGGAGGTTTAGGTGTGAGAGGCCCTGCACCGTGTTTGATAGCATGGCTATGCAACCAAGGGCTGCTTCGGCTTTGGTTGAGATCTTCTTTACATGGTGGTTAAACAGAAGTTTTCTGTCAAAATGGATACCTAGCCAGCGTATTGAGGGGGTCACTAAGATTTTTGATATTGATCTATCTCGTTCTGTAAGTTCTATATAAGTTGCAGGATCACCACACTTCTTGCGTCGAGTATAGTGCATGAGTTCACATTTGTCTTGGTCTGGTACAAGGCCTGCTTTCCAAAGCCATTGGTCGACAACTTTGTATGCTTTGGCTAGGAGGGTATTATTTGTTACAATTGAAGATAAGGAGACTGTGAGTTTGCCGTCGTCTACATATATCAGAATACCTATGTCAGATGGTTTGTCAGCCTCAAGGTTTGTTGGGGTGGAAAAGATAGCTTTATCCTGGAACACCTCTAGGAGGCCTGCCGAGTAGAATGATGCTAGGATAGGCAAGACTGGAGAGCCTTGTGGAATTCCATTTTTGACTGGTTTAGAGTCACCTCTGGTGCCGTCTACACAGATTGCTGCTTCACGGTTGTCTAGAAAGTTAGCAGTCCATTTGAGGTATTCCAGTGGGATTCGTCTTGATTGCATCTCAGTGAGGAGGTGTTGGTGGTTTACAAAGTCAAAGAAGCCTTTAATATCAAATGTTAGTGCTGACATTACCTTATTTTGATTCCAGGCAGAGTGTACGTCATGTATGAATGTCATAGCAGTGTCAATTGTAGAGAAGTTTGATCTTCCTCCAAACTGTGTTCCTGGTATTAGCTCATATCAGCCTACCATATATGATAGTCTCCTTGCTACAATTTTTTCAAGAATTTTGCCTAGGCATTCAAGTAGTGTAATGAGGTGGTATGCTCGTGGCTGTGAATAGTCAGGTTTGTTAGGCTTTCTGAGTGCAACTGCTACTGCTCGTCTCCATTGGATTGGATGGTAGCCTTTGCTAAGGCATCTTTGAAATAGTATTGTGATCAGTTCTACTGCTGTTGGCCACACCTACTTTATCATTTTGTATGTGATTTGGCTTGGTCCTGGTGCCATGTTTGAGCTTGTAGAGAATAAGGTTTCATTTACTTCAGTGGGTGTGATCTCAATGAATAGTATTTTGTCTGGGTTTCTTTGAGTGAGATCGGCTACTATTAGGTCTGGGAGATTTGGTGGTTCTTGATAGAGTATGTCTCAGAGGGTGTCACATTTCTCCTGGTATGAGATTGCTGGAGGGATATCTGGACCACGAGTGTCATGACACAGCCAAAAACAGCTAAGTCATTATTTATTTTCTTTTTCTTTTTCCTTTCTTTTTAATTAGGAAATTGGTGGATGCACGAGATGGAATGACCAAAAGGAGATGTGCAGGAATTTATAAATAGAAGTAAACACAGGAGGTATATAAGTAGTGTACTATAATCAATGAGAACTCTATCGAGTTCTCCTTGTCAACTCGGGCTAGGAGTAGTTCTAAGACATCTCAGTTTAAGTCCTTACAATGAGTGAGAACTGGCATTGGGTAGTTACAATTATCTATAGTTCATTTCCAAATGGACTATATATCTTTGGAGGAGATATCCTCTAGGATCTGGTTGGCCCAAATATGTTTTGCCTGGTATACTTGTTGTTTAAAGAGATTTTGCACTCATCTGATTTCTGCTTCTATTTGGATGTCAAATGAGCCTGTTTCTTTAATCTGGGTGTGTTTGGAGTCTCTATAGAGATAGATTAATGTTGCTGTCTTTGATAGGTCTTTGTTCCACCAGGGTTTGGCTTTGGGACTTGGTCTGCATATTTTAGCTGCCTTTTTGTTTGCTTGTTCAAAGGCTAGCATGATTGCTGTTGTTGCTTGTTCTAATGCTTCTATTATAATGTTAGTGTTATGACTTGGCCAAACGACTAAATGTGCAAGAGGAAATAACTCAAAAGAGATATGTGGGATTTTATAAATAAGAGTTAATACAGAAACATGTATAAGTAATATATAGCAAATGAACGAGAACTCTATTGAGTTCTCCTTGTCAACTCAGACTAGGAGGGTGATTAAGTCACCTCAGACTAAATTACTACACTAGAACTCGATTCCATATCTAGAGCACCATCTACCTTGGACCTTGCTTATCCTTACTCTCATAACCATCTTAACCCTTGACCAGTGATCACTATGATCACTAGTCACCTCCATACATAGCCAGGCCCTTGGCTTAAGGGGACTTGTTAATCAGTTAGGGATTGACGGTGAAAGCACAGTACCAAGCTCAGGTATTGTGTCTAAGATCTGACCTTGCAATTGAGTAGTACTCAGTAGTTTACTTGTATTCCTTTTGCTCTATAAACCTTGTGCTGAAGTCCCATTGTTGTCATAACTTGACAAAATGGACAAAGTTATTTCTTTCTTTTTCTGGATTTACTATATAGGGATGGAGTGCAAAAAAGTATCACATGACCAAGTGTCACAAAGTCACAGGGTTATGAGTCATAGTCAGGTGACATCACATGACTAGGTCACATGAGGACCATGGGAAGATAGTACACAGACCATACAGTAGTTGTATAAGTAGTGTAGGAAATTTAATAGGAACTCCATCGAGTTCTCCTTGTCAACTCAGACCAGGAGGGTAGTTAAGTCATCTTGGGCTAAGTCACTACACCAGAACTCAATAACCACATCCGAGCACTGTTCACCTCAAACCCTGCTCAAAATCATTCAAGGGTGCAGTTGGTTTCATACCAGCCCCACGAGTGATTCCCCTATCATACTCATTTCACACTCTTCCTTGCTAGAGGGCACAGCGCTCTCAAGCTTCTTGAATAGCGGGCTCTAGCTGTAAAGGGGACTTTGCAGCCAGTTAGGGACTGTAGGTAGAGGTATGGTACCAAGCTCGGATATCACTACTAAAACCTGACCTTACAATTGAGTGGGCTGGATAGTTACCTGTATTCCTTTCATACTATAAACTTTGTGCTACAGGTGCATTGTCATTTGTCTATGCAGGAGATTAACGCTGCATTCTTAAGAAGGCATTTAGGTTAGGGATCCCATCTGTTGGGTAATAGTCTAACCCTAGTATTAGGACAGTAGCTAGTAGGGCAGTAGGACTCTGGCTGGGTAAAGATCTTGCACCCCAGCAGACGTAGTTGTAACTAGCAAGAACCAACACTACCTCTGTACCTTTGTAGAGATGTAGCATCATGTCTTTGCAACAATACAATTCACTAATGAGTGACTTGCTCAAACAAAAGTGTGCCCTCGCTTCATTAAGGGCAAAATTGGAAGGAAAGAAAGAACGAGAATGTTGGAGTTGCAAAGGGTTCAGGTACCTGGCCCAAAATTGCAGGAACAGAGATAGAGAAGAGAAGAGGGGAACTGTGCCCCAAAATAAATTTGAGGTGTTGACAAATAGAGTAATGTAGTGTAATGTGAGAGAAACAATGATAAGAAAGCAGGAGACGGTGAGAGTAGAGTGTTTCAAGTATAGAAAGGAAGGACACAAGTGCAGAGAGTGTCCTCTTTGGAAAGGAGAAAAGGAGTTGTGAGTAGTGGAAGAGGCGGCACATGTGGCCAGACTACAAAAGGTGCAGCAAAAAGAATGAAGGAGGAGTCCAGTGCACATCCTACAACAGAAGGCACAGGAGTACTATGGAAAGGACATCCCAGATGAGGCTTGCCTATTAGAGTTGGGGTGGTATACAAAGGAGGTGGTAGTGTCATATGTGGAGTGTGAAAGGTGTAGACAGAAAGGATGCCAGGTAGAAGAGAATAGGGGATAGAGAGTGATTCCAGATAGGCAGAAGTAGTGTAGATGTCAGAAAAGGAGGAAGACAGAAGCGGTATGCCCTAGAAAGGGAAAAGCGCAGCAGAACAGTGCACAGGCAGGAGCCCCAGAAGGCACAGCAAAAGAGGAAGATAGGCAGAGGGAGGTCAGACAAACCTTCAAAATATTGAGAGAAGTGTAGTTGAATATTGGGGTAGAAAAGATAGACACATATGAAGGCATAACAGTGAAAGCACTCCTGGATAGTAGTACAACAGAAATGTTTATGGATAAGAAAATGGCAGCAAAATATAGGTTTAGACTGCAGAAACTAGAAAGACCAATAGCAGTCAGAAATGTAGATAGGACGGACAATAGTGGAGGAGCTATTACACACCAAGTAGAAGTAAACATGTACTACAAAGGTTATGTAGAAAGGATAAGGATGGATGTGTATGATTTAGGAAAGACAGACATAATATTGGAGATGCCATGGTTGCAAGCCCACAACCCAGAAATTGATTGGGAAACAGAGGAAGTTAAGATAACGAGATGCCCACCTTTATGTGGTAGGATGAGACCAAGGGGAGTCAAGAAAGGAAAAAGAGTGACAACCCTAGAGGAAGAAAAGATGGTGAGATGGGCAGTAGATGATAAGGAAGATTGGAGAAGGGAGGAGGAGCTTGAAGCGGATCATAGAAAGGTTGATGAGATGGTTCCCAAGAGATTCCTGAAGTGGAGAAAAGTATTTGGGAAAATTGAGTCAGAAAGGATGCCAACGAGGAAAATCTGGGATCATGCCATAGATCTCAAGAAGACATTTAAACCACAAAAAGGAAAAATCTATCCTCTTTCCAAAGATGAGAGGGAGGAAGTTCAGAAATTTGTGGATGACCAGTTGATAAAAGGGTATATTAAACCATCAAAGTCCCCTCAGACATCACCAGTTTTCTTTGTAGGAAAGAAAAATGGAAAGAAGAGGATGGTTATGGACTATTGTAGTCTAAATGAACAAACCATAAAGAATAATTACCCTCTGCCATTAATTACAGATCTAATTGACAGCATGGGGAGTAAGAAAGTATTTACCAAGATGGACTTACAATGGGGCTTTAACAATGTGAGGATCAAGGAGGGGGATGAGTAGAAAGGAGCATTTACCATGCATGTTAGATCCTTTGAGCCAACTGTTATGTTTTTTGGGATGACAAATTTACTAGCTACGTTCTAAGCAATGATGAACGAGATCCTGAGAGACATGATCAATGAAGGAAAAGTAGCGGCATTTGTAGACAATGTGCTAGTTGGGACAGAAACAGAGAAAGGACACAACGAGATAGTAGAGAAGGTCCTGAGAAGGTTGGAAGAGAACGACTTGTATATCAAGCCAGAGAAGTGTGTATGGAAAGTAAGGAAGATTGGATTCCTGGGTGTAGTCATAGGACCCAGCAGAATAGAAATAGAGAAAGAAAAGGTAGACAGGGTGCTGAGTTGGCCAGAACCAAGAAATGTGAAAGATGTCAGGAAATTTTTAGGCCTTGCAAATTATTACAGAAGGTTTATTAAGGACTTTGCTCAAGTAGCTAGGCCAATGAATGTACTGACAAGAAAGGATGTAAAGTGGCAGTGGGGAGTGGAACAGCAGAAAGCATTTGACGAACTCAAAAGGGTGTTCACAACAAAACCAGTATTAGCGGTGCCAGACTTGGACAAGGAATTTAGAGTAGAGGCTAATATGTCAAATTACACTACTGGAGGAGTACTATCAATGAAGTGCTCAGATGAAATGTGGAAGCCAGTTGCTTTCATCTCCAAGTCTCTCAGTGATACAGAAAGAAATTATGAGATACATGACAAGGAGATGTTAGCGGTTGTTAGATGTTTAGAAGCATAGAGGTACTTCCTGGGAGGAACGACAATAAAATTTGAGATTTGGACAGACCACAAAAATCTTGAATACTTCATGAAAGCACAAAAATTGAACAGACAACAAGCCAGATAGGCGCTATACCTATCAAGATTCGATTTTGTGTTAAAGCACATTCTGGGAGCAAAGATGGGAAAAGCAGACAGCCTGAGCAGGGGGCCGGACTGGGAAATTGGAGTGGAAAGGGACAATGAGGATGAAATGTTGGTAAAGAAGGAATGGCTAGAAAATAGAAGGACGGAGAAGGTAAAAGTAATTGTAGAAGGAGTAGATTTGTTGGAGAGAGTAAGAAAGTCAAAGGTGAAGGACAATGAAGTAGTCAAAGCAGTGGAGGAAATGAAATGAGCAGAAGTAAAGATGTTAAGAGATGAAGAGTGGAGGGAAGTAGACAGCATAATGTACAAGGAAGGAAAGGTATACGTGCCAAAAGATGATATGTTAAGAGTAGAAATAATCAGACTGCACCATGATACACCAGTGGAAGGACATGGAGGACAGTGGAAGATGGTGGAGTTGGTCACTCAAAACTTCTGGTGGCCAGAAGTAACTAGAGAGGTAAAACGATATGTAAAAGGGTATGACTCCTACCAGAAAAACAAAAACTGCACAGAACAGCCAGCAGGTAAATTAATGCCCAACTCAATACCAGAAAAGCCTTGGATGCATATATCGGCAGACTTTATCACCAAGCTACCAATAGCACAGGGATACGACTCAATCCTGGTAGTAGTAGACAGATTGACAAAAATGGTCCATTTTATCTCTACTACAGAGAAGACATTGGCAGAAGGGCTAGCTAGGTTGTTTAGAGATAATGTGTGGAAGCTGCATGGGTTACCTGAGAGTATCATCTCAGACAGGGGACCTCAATTCGCGGCAGGACTAATGAAAGAGTTGAATAGGATGTTAGGGATTGAGAGTAAATTGTTGACGGCGTCCCACCCTCAAACCAATAGACAAACAGAGAGGATTAACCAAGAACTGGAACAGTACTTAAGAATGTTTATCGACCACAGACAGGAGCAGTGGCCTAACTGGTTAGGAACAGCAGAGTTCATCTATAATAACAAAATGCACTCAAATACTAAAGTGTTGCCCTTCAAGGCAAATTATGGACAAGATCCTAGAATGGGGTTTGAAATGAGAAGGAAGGGGAAATATGAAGGAGCAGAGAAATTCATAATGAAAATGAAAGAAATCCAAGAGGAAGCAAAGGCAGTGCTGGGAAAAGCACAAGAGGAGATAAAGAAGTACGCAGATAGAAAGAGAGCAGAAGTTGACAAATATAAAGTAGGAGACTTAGTAATGCTAAGCACTAAGGATCTGAAATACCAGATGGTCGGAAGGAGAACAGAGAAATTAACAGAAAGATTTATAGGCCCTTACAGAATAAAGAAGATCATATTACCAAATGTAGTAGAATTAGAACTACCTAGTACAGTAAAAATACACTTGGTAGTTAACATTAGTAAAATATGAAGATATGTAGGGCAGGTAGAGGGGCAGAGAAAAGGGCAACCAAGTCCAGTGGTAATCAAGGGAGAAGAGGAGTGGGAAGTAGAAAGAATTCTAAACAAACAGCAGATACAAGGAAAGGATAAGTACCTGATATAATAGAAGGGATTCACGGCAGAATCAGATACTTGGGAAGGAAAGGAAAATCTGGAAAATGCAAAAGAAGCAGTTGAAGAATATGAAAAGGAATACAGACAAGACATGGAAGATATAAGACGGTAAGAGAGGGAGGAAGGAATATTCAGAAGGGGAAAACTACCAGAACGATTTACAGCAAAAAAGTTATTTGGATAGTCAGACAAAAGGTATGATGAAGAATACTGGGCAAGGTTAGAAAGAAACTGGAGAAGATGGAAAGGAGAAAAGACAAGAGAGCAAAGAACTATAAAAACGATAAAAGAGGAAAAAGAAGAAATTGAGCAGAAAAGCCCAGGGATCAAAGAGTGGACAGAAGAAGACGACAAGGAGATAGGTAACATGGTGGACCCATACTATGAGTTATAAAGAATTCCTTGGGACAAGGAAACTTAAGAGGGGGGTGGTGTCATGACTTAACAAAATGGACAAAGTTATTTCTTTCTTTTTCTAGACTTACTACATAGGGATGGAGTGCAAGAAAGTATCACATGACCAAGTGTCACAAAGTCATAGGGTTATGAGTCATAGTCAGGTGACATCACATGACTAAGTCACATGAGGACCATGGGAAGATAGTGCACAGACCATACAGTAGTTGTATAAGTAGTGTAGGAAATTTAACGGGAACTCCATCAAGTTCTCCTTGTCAACTTAAACCAGGAGGGTGGTTAAGTCATCTTGGGCTAAGTCACTACAATTGTGCACTGTACACACAGAGGAGTAATGCCACATCTTTAGGAAGGTATTTAGGTTAGAGATCCTCTCCTTGGGGTAATAGTACAACTATAGTATTAGGGCAGTAGCAAGTAAAGCAGTAGATGTCTAGCTGGGTGAAGATCTTGTACTCCAGTAGATATAACATTAGTAAGATCACTCCTATTTTGACTTTTTTGGAGATATAGCACCATGTCTCTGGAACAATACAACTCTCTTATGGGTAGTATGCTCAACCAATAGCATGCCCTGGCCAAACTAAGGGCAGAAATAGAGAGAAGGAAAGGAAAGGTGTGTTGGAGGTGTAGAAGATTTGGGCACCTGGCCCATAACTGTAGGAATATGAAAAAAGCAAAAGGGAAACCAGTTTTCCAGAATAGATTTGAGGTGATAGCAAGTAGAGTGATGCAATGTGGAGTAAGGGAGGAAGCAAAAGTAAGGAGACAGAAGACAGTTGAGGAAGGGGTATGATATTTTAGATGTTGGGGGATAGGACACTACAAGTGGGAGTGTCCAAATATTAAGATAGAAAAAGAAAGGAGAAGTGAGGAAGCAGCATGTATGGCCAGGCCATAAAAGATGTAGCAGGGAGGGAAGCTAGTGCATCCCAATTGGAAAAAAGCACAGGAATACTGTAGAGTAGAGGATGTGCCAGAAGATGCATAGCTGTTGGAGTTAGGATGGACAACAGAAGAAGTCATAGTGACCTACATAGAATGCAGATGGTGTAGAAAGAAAGGAATACACAGGGAAAATAACAGAGAACAAGAAGTCCTCAGAGGAAGGAAGTTAAAGGAAGCTGAGTGGTACGGGTGCTCAAAGCAAAAGAAAAGAGAAGGAGTAGCAGCATGCTCCAGAGGAAAAAAGGTATAGCAGGATGGTATGTGAACAGAAGTTCTGAAAGGCATAGCAAAAGAGAAAGATAGACAAAGAGATGTCAGGAGAACATTCAAAATGTTAAGGGAGGTATGGTTAAACATAGGGGTAGAGAAAGTAGACATGCATGAAGGTATAACAGTGAAAGCACTCTTGGATAGTGGTATGACAGAAATATTTATAGACAAGAAAATGGCAGCAAAACATGGGTTTAGACTACAGAAGCTAGAAAGACCAGTAGTAGTCAGAAATATAGATAGAACAAACAATAGTGGAGGGACTATTACACACTAAGTGGAAGTAAACATATACTACAAGAGCCATGTAGAAAGAATGAGGATAGATGTGTGTGATTTGGAAAAAACAGACATGATATTGGGGATGCTGTAGTTGCAAGCCCACAACCCAGAAATTAATTGGGAAACAGGGGAAGTCAAAATGACAAGATGTCCTCCATTATGTGGAAGGAACACAAAATTGGAAAAGAAGCAAAAAGCAAAAAAAGGAAAAGGGGTAGTTACACTAGAAAAAGAGAAGATAATGAGATGGGCAATAGAGGACAAAGAGGACTGGGAAAGAGACAAGAAGGTTGAAGTGGATTATAAGAAGATTGAGAAAATGGTCCCAAAGAGGTTTGTTATGAGAGCCCCAAGCAGGAAAAAGTTTCCTGTACATTCAAACACTTAGTCCAAAACCTCAAAGCATACAAAGAGGTTAAGATATAAATAGCAGGGGAACTTAAGAAGCCAAGTCATGTGATAAGGTCATGAGGTTGTAGAACATTCTGGAGGAATATGTCATTGTGGACTAGTAGCGGTACAGCCACTGTAAAAGTAGTATAAGTAGTAGTCCAATCCAACAAAGAACTCCATTGAGTTCTTCTTGAACATTCACCTAGGGTGATCACTAAGGACACTCACTGTCTCTCGATAACAAGGTTCCTAAAATAGAGAAAGATGTTTGGGAAGTGTCACAAACTTCATTTGGACCATAACTCCAGGAATACTTGACCGATTTCAATGATCTAAATGGCCACCAAAAGCCCTTAAGAAGACCTTTCAAACGGTACCAAAAACATCTCAAAGCAATCAGTATTCACTGAGTTATCAGCAGATCAGTCAGTGATCACCAAGTCACCAGACACTAAATTGCTGATATCTCGGGAACTGCTTAACATAATTGTTTGCTTCAATGACCATCATAAAGCTCTCTTCAATGCGCTTCTTTCAGCCATAAATAGATCATGAGGTGATAAGATCCCATAGAGATACAAGGTCCTCAATGTTTGCACATAATACTGATCTTTACTTATAGATTATCATCTATCCTTGAATAGAACAAAGGACTGCCCTAAGATGGTTAGGTTATCTCTATTTCAAGAATAATAGCACTCCTATATATAGAACAATAGGTAGTAATTATGTGGTAGGCTGTTCTGGTGCACAGACCACCACAATTATGTATTTAAGGACTATATGTCTGAGAATAAATCTCAGACTTAACAGCATCTTTTGCTGCTTGTCTAACTTTGCTTTTTTAAACACTTTGATTATCAAATCAAGCAATTACAGTAAGTGGCCATTTGTGATAGTCTCTTTGTGGGGGAAGTTGGTTGGGAGTTTCCCTGTGATGATGTTCAGTAGATCAGATACTTCATCTATGATGAGAGGTTCTACAATAGAATATGTTTTTATCAGCATTAATATATTTTGGACAGTTACTTTGGCCTCTGATATACTGCTGAGGAGAAGAGTTCTCAGTAATATGAGCATGTCTATTAGTTAGGAGGCAGAGTGTGGTGTTTTACTCCAGTGATCAGATATAGGAGTGTTAGGTTAACCAAAAAATTCATCCTCATCCATCTTATTGGTCCAATTTTTGGAACAGTGTTCATATTATCAATAGACAGTGAATGTTCTTAGCGATCACTCTAGGTGGATGTTCAAGAAGAACTCGATGGAGTTCTTCGTTGGATTGCAGCCCTACTTATACTACTACTACAGTGGCTGTACCCTAGAGTCCTACAATCACATGTTCTTTCCAGAATGTTCTATGATCACCTGATCTTGTCATGTGATTTGACTTACTAAGTCCCCACCCTATTTATATCCTTACTCCACTGTATGCTTTGAGGTTTTGGATTAAGTGTTCAAATGCATGGGAAACCTTTTCCTGTTTGGGACTCTCATAACAGTTCATGTCTGAGACATTTTGAGTTTCTCTTTGAGGTGAATAGTGGTGAGTTATCTAGGTCTTCATAGATGTTGCTCCTAAGTATAGAAGGGACTGGGTAGTATGCTAGTAGGCTTAGTAAAGGTATTGGGGTTCTGATTCCTGGAGGTCCAGGTATATTATATAGGTTTTTTCCACTGGATGTATCTCTAGTGTTAAACATGTTCATATTCTCATATGTAAACTTTTTGTATTGGTAATGGTTCATATGAGAGAAGTGAACATAATAGTAGTTTAGAAACTCTTACATGCTACAGTAGTCATTATACTAAAATTAGACATAGAATATATCAGCTATTCAGCCAGAGCTAGGATCTATATTGCTTGGAAATGTTTCAGTTATACTATTCTTTGTCTCCATTCACCTTCAATTGATGAATTTATGTTCTCTTCATCAACTTCACTGCTCATCAATCAGCAATGCCAGGTATCTAGAACTGTCTTCTTGTTTGGATATCATCATCAATGTCTACCTCATATTTGATCAGCCATTGTCAATGTAGGTATTCCTTTCATCAACTACTTGGTTGGTGTCTCTTGAAGTACACTCAGAGCACATTTTATGGATACAGAGGTGAGTGAATACCTCTTTTTGTTGGCCAGAAAGTCTAGGTATTAGTTTTCATCTATTTTTCATATTCTATGATTTCTTTTTTTTTCTCTTGACCATATATTATTTGTTTGCTTCAAAGGTATTCCTTTTCTTTTTTTCTGTAACCTTGTATTTACTTTTCCTCTTCAAACCATAAGCCTTTAGGTACTTTCACCTCACAATGTGGGGAATTGGTACCTATTGATACTCCATATAGCTGCTAGACCCTGGTGTGGCCTGGCATGTCCAAGAATAAAGGGCAGCAGATGTGTGATTGTACATTGCTCTGGAAAGGCAAGAAGAGTGATGTAGCTGAGCAACAGGATATTAATTTTATACAATCCTTTAAGATCTGGGGGTTACAATCTTAATAAAATAGAAGATAATAGAGACAAGTGAGGTTAATTGAGGGAATGGTGAACTATAACCTATAGTACAAGGTACTTGAGTTACTATTCTTATAGAAGAGTAGTGTTATGAGAGCTCCAAAAATGGAAATAGTTTTCTGTACAGTTGAATACTCGATCTAAAACCTTAAATCATACAATGGGATCAAGATATAAACAGCATAGAAACTTAGGTAATTAGATCACATAACAAGATCAGGTGATCATAGAACATTCTAGAAGGACATGTGATCATGAGCTAATAGTAGCACAGCCACTGTAAAGTAGTATAAGTAGTAGTCCAATCTAACAAAGAACCCTATCGAGTTCTTCTTGAACATCCACCTAAGGTGATCACTAAGGACATTCACTGTCTATCGGTAACAAGTAGTCTTTTTTATATATCTATAGAAAGATTTGAGTCATGTAGATTACATTCTGCTCAGTCAGCAACTACTAAGTACTTTCAAATGGACTCTTCTTGTCTTCTTCTTACATGTGTACATCTCTCTATGATTTGTCTACAATATTAGATCAGGGCTTGGGGCATATTAAACTATATTCTATGAATGTCTATGAAGTTTAATGAACTGTGTACCCATGTCCCTTGCCAAACATAGATGGATATTCCCTGTTTATCACTAATCTGCTGAGAGTATCCAGTTTTAAGGAGTAGTTACCATTATCTTGGGCTGTTCACTGATGGCTCCTTTTACCAACCTT
>Ga0153926_100186_pt1 | contig 14075 bp, 13 predicted proteins | sample TSNJ010MetaG_FD_104716 | JGI IMG/M metagenome (GOLD analysis project Ga0153926, IMG submission 104716) | Attine ant fungus gardens microbial communities from New Jersey, USA - TSNJ010 MetaG | ecosystem: Host-associated > Fungi > Mycelium > Unclassified | place: USA: New Jersey, Wharton State...
GAAGGGATATTTGTAGTCTTAGTATCCTTGTACTAGTATAAAAAAGGGAAAATTGAAATATGTAAGAATGCTAAAGGTAACCTATTGTCAGGCAGGGACTTTTGGAGAGGTGACTTATAAGGGAACTGTAAGGGCAATAACAGACTCAAGGCTGGAGGTCACACTGGAAAGCTAAGTAAAAGTCCTGGAAGCTAGGATCATATTTGAGTATCTACCAATACAGGCTTGTAAGGGCAACTGTCATGAGCCACCTCAACTATGACCAAAGAATATCTATTTATAGGGAATTGAACTAGCAGTCTCTTGACTGGTTGTAGAATACTATTATACCATCAATGTAAACAAGGGCAAATAGTATACTTGTATAAGTAGCTAGCACAATTGATCAAGAACCCCATCAAGTTCTCTTTGTAACCCTCAAAGACTTGGCTACTGAGTCAACTTGACTTGAGTTATACAACAGAAGAACTCAATACCACTTCTTGGATACTGCTCACCTTGAGCCTTGTCTATTCTTTCCTCTCATAATATTTCAATCCTTGACCAATGATTATCACAATCACTAGTCACCTCTATACATAGCCAGACCCTTAGCTTAAGGGGACTTGGTAGTCAGTTAGGGACTACCAGTGGCAGTGTAGTACCAAACCTAGGTATTATATCCAAGACTTGACCTCACAACTGGATAGTGTTTAGTAGACTATTTGTATTCTTTCATCTTATTAACCTTGTGCTAGAAATCTATTGTGATTCATATATACAGAGAAATAGTGTCATATACTGGAAAATTCAGTATAAATTAATATTCTTATTCATTTTCTTTATTATTATTATTTATCTCCTATAGGAGTATTGTATTTCAGACTAGGAATATTATGTTTCAGACTAGCTCCCTTCTACTCTAGTTATAGTATATATATGGAGTAGATATATAGTAGCAATCTAGTTCGTGGATTAAAATCCTTAAGTCATAATACCACTTTCTTTTGTATAGCTTTGCTATATAACTCCTTACTCCTGAATTTACCTCTTTATTGGATAATGTTCCACTACTCCAAAATAAGCAACCATATACATGACAGGAGATCAAGGTATAGTGCACAAGCTAAGGCCAAGGTCATTCTACTCCTGTGTTATCATTGTATTCTTTTTGGACCAGCTATAAAACCACAGGACTGGAGAGTAATATATATTATTTCACCTAGTAGTATGTTCCACTCTCTGACTCCACTTCTTGTATCACTTTCCAAAACCCAGAGTATGCACTCATAGTATATTCATAGTAATTGACAGTATATTCTAGCCTTTTTATGCTACTATCCCCATTCTACTTGACAAATAGCAGCACATTCTTAAGAAGTTGCTTAGAGTAGAGATCCTCTTCTTAGAGGTGATAGTATAACCCTAGTACTAGAGCAGTAGTCAGTAAGGCAGTAAGATACTTGGCTGGATGAAGATCTAAGCACCCCAGTAAGTGTAAAACCATAGCTTAGAAAAAACTCTATTATTGTTAGGAATACTATACAATGTCTCTACAGCAATACAACAAACTTCTGAGCAATATGCTTACAAAAAAGCAAGCTCTTGCTTTACTAAGGGCATAACTAGAGAGAAAGCAAGTTTTACAATGTATATAGTTGAGTTGGAGACAGCAAATAATGGTTGTCTTCATGGTACAAACAGTTATATAATTCCACAGTATTCTACCTATCTATACTAATAGAATATCTCAGATATAGTAAGTTGGCACATGATATAATAAAAAAAACAACAGAACCTCATAGAAAAATATGATATTACATTGAGTAAGCCAGTTCTATTTAATAGTGAGAAAAAAAGTATTGAAGTTGTAGAAAGTTCAGATACCTGGTATAAGGGTGACCAGAGTGGAGTAAACTCCAGGAGAATCCTTAGTTATGTTACAACTCCTAAGTATGTTACAACTTACCTCTAGGAGAATCCTTAGAGTTTAGAATAAGGCTCCTGGAGGTGTACTCTATAATATATATACTGCTATAGTTGGTACATCTCTGATCCTATGGTTCTATCTAGCAGGATCAGGAGTTACCAAGTCAAGCTAAGGGTAATTAAATATTATGTAGTTATATTTAATTAGGTACAGGGTCACTCTAGGAGGTTGGTCTAGTGTTCCAGGGGTGGCATTGGTAGAGTCTTCTTATACTTATTCCCTCTTCAAGATTGCTATATCTTGAAGTAATCATTCTAGACTTGAAAATTGTATCAAAATTCACTTGGCAGATATACCTAGAAGCTATAGAGTACTTGTAGTAGAACTCTGCAATGAGGTCAGGAACTGAAATATTGAAAACTACTTCCCAAGAGTTATGCTTTATATTATATCCCTTCTATTTTACCAAAAACTGAAACCTCCTCTGATACCAGCAACTGTTCAGGATTTCCTCTATTTCCTATTCCTTCTCTTTATTGACAATAATTGGTGGTAGTGGAGGCTCCAATCTTTGTCCTAGTACTAGGTTATCCAGAGTGGCAGATAACCTTACTATGTTGAATACTGGATGGAGTTTCTTTATTGTATGTGGTAGTTTGAGACAATAAGCTAGGGGTCCTACTTGGTGTTCTACAATGAAGGGTCTAAGGCAGTGATAAGACAATTTTGGAAATGGATGTATAGTCTTGATATTGGATACATCTAGAAATACCCAATCACCAGGGCAAAACACCAGGACCAGAGATCTTCTTTGGTTGTAATATCTCATTATATTTTCTTGTGCTTTTTGGATTGTAGACTTGACCTCTTTAACTGTTGCCTTTATTTACTCTATGAACTCACTTACCATTTTCAGTCTGGAGGGTTATTGCCTGGGTTTAAAGCCTATGCAGAGAGTGCATCCAGTGTTAAGCAAGAACAGAGTCTATTGGGTGAAAGCATATATATGGTTGTTATACTGGAATTCTGCCATGAGCAACAGATCATACCAGTTGTCTTGTCTTTCATTGATAGAGAAACATAGATATTGGTTGAGTTCTTGGTTGACATACTCCATCTGTTTATTAGTTTGCAGATGCCAGGCTATAGAAGATGTTAATTGAATTCCCAGCAATCTATAGAATTCTCTGGTAAAAAGTACCACAAATTGGGGTCCACAGTCCAAAATTACATATTGGAGTAGCCCATGGAGCTTCTATACATTATGGAGGAACAGTCTGGTGGCTCTTTCTGTAGTTACTGTTGTGTACATTGGAATGAAGTGGGCTCTTTTTGATACAGAGTCCACTACTGTTATGATAGTATTGTATCTAGAAGACTTAGAAAGTTCCACTACAAAATCCACACTAAGGGTATTCTATCTTGTATCTGGTATGGGGAGTGGGTATAGTTCTCCAACCAGAGGATGTCTTGCCATCTTTATATGGAGGCATAGATCACAGGTGCTGATATATTATCTAGCATATCTAGATATCTAGGACCACCAGTAATTGTGAGACACTAGCTCTAGTATTTTCTATTGTCTGGAGTACTCAGCAATTTTTGTATCATGACACAGAACTATGATTTTTCTATATAGGTCTAGAGTCTGGAGAATATAGATCTTTTCTCTGAAGTGGAGCAAGCCGTTGATATCTAACTACTCTGAAAACTGCATTATCTTGCTTGAGGACTTTTTCAGTTTATAACAGCTTATATGGGTAGATCTATCTTTACTCAAATATCACACTGGCTTCCAGAACCTTCTTCTAGCTTATTGAGTAACTGCCTCTGAGTGTTTCTCTTACAACTTCAGTACAAGGTTTCTACTAAGAATGGCACAAGTATGCTATACAACACTATTCAATTATAAGGTCAGGTCTCAGACACAATATCTGAGCTTGGTACTGTGCTTCCACCAATAGTCCTTAACTGACTATTAAGTCCTCTTAAGCCTAGAGCCCAGCTATATTGTAGTAGTCCTAAGTTGTATCACCCAAGTACTGAGGAAGATAAGAGAATAAGCTGGCAAGACTCTATAGTGAGCAGTGCCAATGAAGAAATTGAGTTCTAGTGTAAGAACTTAGACTGTAATACCTTAGAACTACTTCTAGTCCAAGTTGACAAGGAGAACTCAATAGAGTTCCCATTCAATTGCTGTATACTACTTATACACATTCTGTATTTACTTTTATTTATAAAGTCCCATACATCTCTTTTGAGTCATTCCCTCTCATACATCTACTGATTATTTAATTAAATGAAAAAGAAAAAAAAAGAAAAATAAATAATAACTTAGCTATTTTGGCTATATCATGACAACAGGTGAGGGCATACACAATCTTTTGATCATCCGATATAGTGCTGGATACCAAGCAATACAAAGCAATCTGACTCAACCAATCATGCAAGTACATCTTATTCTTAGAGCCTACAAATATTAGTGGCTCTAGTACCTTAGTCTTGGAGGTGATGTTTCCTCCAGGGAGCTTTGTTAGCTCTCCCCAAAGATAGATAACCTCTGTTTCCAAAGTTGCAATTCTGTTGTATGTAGTGGTCAAGGTACTGTTATAATAATTGATTGCTCCATTGAGCATCTGATTAATATAGTTCTTGAGAAGTAGAGATGTTTCTTGATGCACATTTTGCAGTATCTGTATCTCAGTCTCATCCCAAGACATGTGCTCAGCACTTATGCCATCTTTGACAAGTGCATTCCAATTCTCAGCACTGAAATCAGAAAAGGAAACAGTAGTGGTAAAGTTGTTGAAAATCAACATATCTATTTAAGTAATTAATTACAGTTCTTGAGTATGTTTTCAAGGAGGTAAAAGAAAAAAATGCCCAAATTTAGCCTCTTAATGCCATTATTGTAAGAGCAACAACTAGTGATTGGCTAGTGTTATACTACTAGCAAAATTTCTGTGGAAATGTAATATGGGATACACTTTATACCCCTAAATTCACCATCTGAATTCACTCTAGAAACCTCCTACAAGCCCCAGACATAACCCAAAAATAGGTATTTCTACTGAGCTGCTATTAAGCTGTCATATGCTAGAACAGCATATATCTCGGAAGGCAAGAATGATGAGCTAGCATCTGGTTTTTCAGAGATAGACTATTTCTGATGACACCTTAGAACTCAGATATCTCATCTTATCTTTGGAATGTGGTATAATTTCAATCCAGAGTGGACTTGGACTAATATAATACCAAGGTAACAAATCAAAAGTCTATCAACAACTTGTGATCCTATTACTGCTAGACTCAATCAAGAAGCAGATATCATACAAAACAATGATGGCATCAAGAGCCTTTGCATATGATAGAAGTAGTTTCTAGACTGCATTTGGGATAAGAGGTAGCTGATTAGCCAGATAGGAAAAGTAAGTGGAAGGAAAAGCATAGGAGTAGAGTAGGATCACATGGTCATATCCAATGGCCATGGAGGGATGGGAGGCAATGTCTGTCATAGCCATATGATGATATTGGTAGGAGAAAAGCAAGAGAGGCTAGAAAAAAAAGAAGTTTCTCTTTTTATTCATTTTCTAATTGAGTCTCAAACATGTGTAACCTTAATATATATCTCAGAGTGAAGAGTAGTGGGCAGTGCCTTCTTGGCCCTTGCTGTCATGATACAGCCAAAACAGCTAAGTTATTATTTATATTTTTTTTTCTTTTCTTTTTTATTTGATCAGATAATCAGTGGATGCATAGAAAAGAATGACTCAAAAGAGATATGTAGGACTTTATAAATAGAAGTAAATACAGAATGTATATAAGTAGTGTATAGCAATTGAATAGGAACTCTATTGAGTTCTTTTTGTTAACCTAGACTGGAAGTGGTTCTAAGACGTTACAGTCTAAGTTCTTACACTTGCCTTCATCTCAGAAGCTCTAGAGGTTGTTGGATACAATTCTTTTGAGTATGTAAGGGGTAATCTTGGTGAGAGGTTGAGTTGGTGGTGTTGTTGCTTTGTATATCCTATTCAGTTTGGAGAACAAGTAGTAGGGATAACTTGAATGACCTTTGGCAAGATAGCAGACTAAGAAAGCCTGATTAGCCACTCACTCAGACTGTTATCGATAGACAGTGAATGTCCTTAGTGATCATCCTAGATGGATGTTCAAGAAGAACTTGATGGAGTTCTTCATTGGATTGTAGCCCTACTTATACTACTACTACAGTAGCTGTACCCTAGAGTCCCGCAATCACATGTCCTTTCCAGAATGTTCTATGATCACCTGACCCTGTCACATGATTTGACTTGCTGAGTTCCCACACTATTTATATCCTTACTCTGTTGTATGCTTTGAGGTTTTGGATTAAGTGTTTAAATGTGTGGAAAACCTTTTTCTGTTTGGGGCTCTCATAACACAGACTATATTATACCTATAAGGTTTGGTATTGGGGGTACAAATAAGGGCTTGGTTGAGACTGATAAAGTTCATAAGTGATATACTAACTATACTTGTTAGTAAGCTTGTTACAGTGCATAAGGGTTGGTACCTTAGGGGCATTATGCTAGGTATGATCTAGATCAATCTTACAATTATTTCAACTATTTTTACATTACAGATAAGCTGTACTTCTTCCTTTTAATTTCTTTCTGATACCCCTACTATCTATTCATCCCCAAAAACCCTTTAGCATGCAATTAAGGACTGTCACTGCCTTTTTCCTACTTGCTTGTCACAATAAAAACCTCATTTGCCCCTTTTACCAGAAGTCACACCAGAGAGCTAAGTAAGAGTCCTAGAAGCTGGAGTGATATTCAAGTAAGGGTAGATCTACTAATACAAGCTCTTATATATACTATAAAAGATGGTCTGTTCATAGTCATATGAGCTATAGTCCAATAATAGCACTTTCTAATTTAGATAAATAGAACAATCAAGATGACATGCAAACTAAGAGGTAAGGAAATAGATGGATAGGTATTATAAGATAAGATAAGCTAGATAAGTGCAAACCCAGTACTTAGCTAAGCCCTGTCCTAGGGTGACAGCTGTCCTCTTACAATTATGTTATACCAAATACCATTTCAATTATATTATGTCTGTAGAATAGTAATATTGAGCTCTAAAAGAGCTTTACAAATCTCTAGTACTTTAGTAGCTGGTTTGGAAAAATCTACATTCTTCAGGCACTTACAAGCACCTTTTAGCATTCTCCACTCCTTGGCTGTGAGCTTGTAACCAATTTTGTCCAGTACTATAATTACATCCTGCAGCCAATTGAATTATTTCTATAGAGAGTTATACTGTGGATCCTCAGCCCAGGTCTTATTTTTACTCATTTTGGTAAAAAATGGTAATATGTAATCCAAGGTAGGTTCTAGGAGTTCTTTGTACTCTTTTATGCATAATAACTTTTTGGTTTTGCAAATATGTAGCTCTGGAAGGCAGGATGCAAAGTAAAAGTTATCTACTTTGTGCTAGCAGAGGTCTACTTTGACAAGTCTGTCGTAGAGTTTAGTAGATGGAGTTGGTTCCATTTCTATCCTTTCTAGTAATGACTTCTCAGTCATACTCTCCTTTTTCAGTGAGAGGCATTCAGCAAGAGTCTTGGTGTTTCTAATGGTAGGCATGACTTAGGGGCAAAAGCAAGCATGACATCCCTAGCTCAGCAGATGAAATGTGGTAGACAGAAACTATACTACAATTATACTAAAAGTATCCTTCTAACAACATAGGTTCTATCTTAAGGGAAGAGTTTGATGTCATGTCCAGTCTCTTATACTAGCTCATAAAGGAAGAATAGAGATCTCAGAGTGGTTCCAGCCATCTGCAAGGGTTTTTTGAAAATGTTTACACAAATCCAAAGTCTTTCAGGACCAGCTGTGATGACAGAAATCCACTCTAAGCCCTTAGTAAGTCATTTGTCCTGTAACAGAAACAGAAACTTCCCTAGAGAGATAAGTTCTTGACAGAAACCCACTCTAAGCCCTTAGTCAGTTATCTATCCTGTAATAGAAACAAAGACACCCTCAGAAAGTTATCTTGTCCTGTAACAGAGACAAAGAGACTCCCTTATAGCCCTCTAGATCCATATCTGAAATAAACACAACTCTATGTCCTTTATAGAGACAATAGGGATAGAAAACAGTAGACTTAACAAACTATCACAAATGGCCACTTACTGATTTGTGATTTGCTCATTTGGTAATCAAAAGACTCAAAAAAGCAAAGCTAGACAAGTGACAAAAGATGTTGTTAAGTCTGAGGTTTATCCTCAGACATATAGTCCTTAAATATATGATTGTGGTGGTTTATGCACAAGGACAGCCTATTATATGATCACTACCTATTGTTCTACATATAGGAGTACTATTGTTCTTGAAATAAAGATAACCTAACTGTCTTAGGGCAGTCCTTTGTTCTATTCAAGGACAGATGATAATCTATAGGTAAAGATCAGTATTATGTGCAAACATTGAGGACCTTGTATCTCCATGGGATCTTATTGCCTCAGGATTTATTTATAGCCAAAGAAGTGCATTAAAGAAAGCTTCATGATGGTCATTGAAGCAAATGATTACATTAAGCAGTTCCCAAGATATTGGCAATTTAGTGTCTGGTGACTTGGTGATCACTGACTGATCTGCTGATAACTTAGTGAATACTGATCGCTTTGAGATATTTTTGTTATTATTTGAAAGGTCTTCTTAAGGGCTTTTGGTGGCCTTTTAGATTGTTAAAATTGGTCAAGTATTCCCAGAGTTATGGTCCAAATGAAGTTTGTGACAAATATAGTGGTACATAGGGTATGCCCCCAAGAAGTACAGCACTGGAGAGAAAGGGTTGAAAGATGAGATGAAAAGTGGTAACATTTGTAGAGTGTAGAGGTGTGACTATAAAGGTACCAAGACAGAAGAAAACCAAGAATAGGATTTTGTCTCTAGAGAAAAACTGAAAAATGTATAGTGTGAGAGTTGTCTAGAAGCATAGAAATAAAGAAACAATAAAGCAGAAAGTAAGGTTAAATGTACAAAGTATAGAAAAAAGGACATAATAGTAGGGGAGAAAATATTAGAAGAGAAAAGAAAAAATATTTGGTGTCTAGAATATAGGACAGGGAGAAAGCGACCATAGTAGAACTGGGGAGTAATAGCATACCCTGAACAGGAAAAAGCATAGCAAAAGAGGGGGGTAAGCAGAGAAAAGTGAGGGGGACATTTAAAATACTGAGAGAGGTATGGCTAAATATTGGAGTAGAAAAGATGGATATACATGAAGGTGTAACAGTAAAAGTACTCTTGAACAGTGGCACAACAGGAATGTTTATAGATCAGAAAATGGCAGTGAGACATGGATTTAGGCTGCAAAAATTAGAAAGACCAATAGTAGTCAGGAATATCAATAGGATAAATAACAGTATAGAAGCTATTACCCATCAAGTGGAGGTGAATATGTACTATAAGAGTCATATAGAAAGAATGAGGATAGATGTGTGTGATCTGGGAAGAACAGATATAATACTAGAGATGCTGTAGTTACAAGTGTATAATCTAGAGATAAACTGGAAGACAAGAGAAGTAAAAATAATGAGATACCTACCACTATATGGAAGAAATATGAAGTTGAAAGAAAAAAAGAGAGCAAAGAAAGAGAAGAGAGTAGCAACACTAGAAGAGGAAAAGATTGTGAGATGGGCAGTAGATAATAAAGAGAATTGGGGAAAAGAAAAAGAAGTTGAAGTGGACCACAGAAAAATTGAAGAAATGGTGCTGCAGAAATTTTTAAAGTGAGAAAAAGTGCTTGGGAAAGTAGAGTCAGAAAGGATGCTAACAAGGAAAATCTGGGATCATACTATAGATCTCAAGGAGATATTCAAACCTAGAAAAGGAAGAATCTACCCTTTATCTAAAAATAAAAGGAAAGAAGTTCAGAATTTCATAGAGGATCAGTTAAGAAAGGAATATATCAAACCATCAAAGTTCTCTCAGATGTCACCAGTTTTTTTTGTGAGCAAGAAAGATGAAGAAAAGAGGATAGTAATAGACTACTATAACCTGAACAACCAGACAGTGAAGAATAACTACCCACTTCTACTGATTACAGACTTAATAGACAAAATGGGGAGCAAACAAGTATTTACTAAAATAGATCTTTGGTAGAGGTTCAACAATATGAGAATTAAGAAAGAGGATAAGTGGAAGGAAGCATTCACGACCTATGTAGGGCCCTTTGAGCTAACAGTTATATTCTTTGGAATGACAGATTTGCTAGCTACATTCCAGACAATGATAAATAAAATCCTAAGAGATATGATTAACAAAGAAAAAGTAGCAGCTTTTGTGGATGATGTACTAGTAGGGACAGAGACAGAAGAAAGACATAACAAGATTGTTGAAGAAGTACTGAAGAGACTAGAAGAGAATGACTTATATATCAAGCCAGAAAAGTGTATGTTGAAGGTACAAAAAATTGGATTCCTGGAAGTGATCATAGGACCCAATAGAATTGAAATGGAGAAGAAAAAGGTGGATGGAGTACTAAGTTGATCAGAGCCAAAGAATGTAAAAGAAGTCAGAAAGTTTTTAGGCCTCACCAACTACTATAGGAGATTTATTAAAGACTTCACTTGAGTAGCAAGACCAATAAATGTGTTGACAAAAAAAGATATAAAGTGGCAGTGGAGAAAGGAGCAGCAGGAAGCATTTGACAAGCTTAAAGGAATTTTTACAACTAGATCAGTATTAGCAGCTCCAGATTTAGACAAAGAATTTAAGGTAAAAGTAGATGCTTTGAACTACACTACTAGAGGAGTACTATTAATAAAGTATTCCAATAAGTTGTGGAGGCTAGTTGCTTTCATTTCTAAATCTCAAAGTGATACAGAGAGAAATTACAAAATTTACAACAAAGAAATGTTAGTAGTAGTCAGATGTTTAGAAGTATAGAAGCATTTTCTGGAAGAAACAACAATAAAGTTTGAGATTTGGACAGACCACAAAAATCTCAAATTCTCAAATATTTTATGAAGGTGCAAAAATTGAATAGAAGACAAGCAAAATGGGCATTATACCTATCAAGATTTAATTTTATGTTGAAGCATGTTCCAGGGAGTAAAATAGGAAAGAAAAATGGCTTGAGTAGGAGACTGGACTAGGAAATAGAAGTAAAAAAGAACAATGAGGGTAAGACGTTAGTAAAGCCAGAGTGGTTGAAAGTGAGAAAAATGGAGAAGATAGAAGTAATAGTGGAAGAAGTAGATTTACTGGAAAAAGTAAAACAGTCAAAAGTAAAAGATAATGAAATAGTTAGAGTAGTAGAAGAAATGAAATGAGCTGGAGTAAAGGTATTGTAAGATAAAGAGTGGAGAGAAGTAAATAGTATTATATATAAAGAAAAGAAGGTGTATATGCCTAAAAATGATAAGTTAAGAGCAGAAATAATTAGGCTACACTATGATACACTAGTAGAAGGACATGAAGAACAGTAGAAGATAGTAGAACTAGTTACCAGAAACTTTTGGTGGCCAGGAGTAACCAGGAAGGTAAAGTGATATGTGAAAGGATACGATTTCTGCCAAAGGAATAAGAACTGCACAGAACAGCTAGCAGGTAAATTAATGCCTAACTCAATTCCAGAAAGACCTTAGATGCATATTTTAGCAAACTTTATCACTAAGTTGCTACTAGTCCAAGGATATGACTCAATTTTAGTAGTAGTAGATAGGTTAACAAAAATGGTCCACTTTATTCCTACTACAAAGAAAATATTAGCAGAAGGACTGGCTAGGTTATTCAAGAACAATGTATAGAAATTGTATGGACTACCCAAGAGTATCATTTTGGATAAAGAACCACAGTCTGCAGCAAGATTAATGAGAGAGTTAAATAGGATATTAGAGATTGAAAGTGAGATGTCAATGGTATTCCACCCTTAGACAAATAGACAAATGGAAAGGGTTAATTAGGAGTTGGAACAGTACTTAAGAATGTTTATTGACCATAGGCAAGAACAGTGGCCAGACTGGTTAGGAATAGCAGAGTTTGTATACAACAATAAGATATACTCAAGTACAAAAATGTTACCCTTCAAGGCAAATTATGGGCAAGATCCTAGGATAGAGTTCAAAGCAAGAAAGAAGGAGAAGTACAAAGGTATAGAGAAATTTGTAACAAAGATGAAAGAAATTCAGAAGGAAGCAAAAGCAGTGTTAGGGAAGGTACAAGAAGAAATAAAGAAATATACAGATAGAAAAAGAGAAGAGGTCGACAAGTATAAAGTAGGAGACTTGGTAATACTTAGTACCAAGGATTTGAAATATAATATAGTTGGTAGAAGGACAGAGAAGTTGACAAAGAGGTTTGTAGGTCTTTATAAAGTTAAGAAAATCATATCAGTAAATATAGTTGAATTGGAGCTACCTAGTACAATCAAGATACACCTAGTAGTAAACATTAGTAGGATACATAGATATGTAGGACAAGTAGAGGGACAGAGGAAGGAGCAACCAGCTCCAGTGATAATAGAAGGAGAAAAAGAATGGAAAGTAGAAAGAATACTAAACAAGTAGCAAGTTAGAGGAAAGGACAAGTATTTAGTACAATGGAAGGGGTTCACAGCAGAATCAGATACTTGGAAAGGGATTGAGAACCTGGAGAACACAAAAGAAGTAGTTGAAGAGTTTAAGAAGGAATACTGGCAAGATATAGAAGATGTCAGAAGGCAGAAAAGAAAAGAGAGAATATTTAGGAGAGAAGAACTACCAGGGAAATTTACAGCAAGAAAGCTATTTGGTTGGTCAGATAAAAGGTATAATAAGGAATATTGGGCAAGATTAGAAAGGAATTGGAGACAATAGAAAGGAGCAAGAGCAAGAGAACAAAGAACAATGGAAACAATAAAAGAAGAGGAAGAAGAAATTGGGCAAGAAAATTTGGGACTCAGGGAGTGGACAGAAGAAGATGACAATAATATGGGGAATATTTGTGTTATAAGATAGTCCCAGAGAAGGAGACTATTTCCCATGTATTTCTCAACCTAGTAGATAACATCTAGGAGTATAATGCAAGAGAGATATAAATAGCATAGGAAAGCTTATGTAAGATATATATAGTTATTAGTAAGGGTCATGTGATCATGGAAGATAGGCACATAGACTATCCAATATTTGTATAAGTACCTAGTAGAATCCAACAAGGAACTTTATTGAGTTCTTTCTGAACAACTACCTTGGTTGAGCTCTAAGTGCTCATAACTACACACTAACACAAGAACTTGATACCCATTGTTGACTCTGCACCTCACAGCCTTAATATCCCACTCTTTGCTTACTCTCTCATCATCCTTGCTAACAAGCACAGCACTCAGAAGCTTTTTGGAAAGCAGGCCCTAGCTGTGAAGGGAACTTCACTATCAGTTAGGGACAGTGGGTAGATGGCCTGGACAAAACTTGTGTTCCTGCCTGAGACCTGACCTCTATATCAAGTAGGCTTGTATATAATTCTTCACTATCAGCTCTGTGCTACTAGTCCATTGTGATCAGTCTATGCAGGGGAACGATGGTAATCTCTTAAAGGCCCATCTAGCTTAGAGATTCCTTTCTTAGGGATGATATTGTTTTACTCTTTTAGTTAGTAACTAGTCATAAGTTCAAATGAAGAAGACTGCTCGTTCTCTTACAAGGAATCATTATTATCATCACCATCCCTATTACCACCACTGCTATATATGTCCTGGCAACAGCAGCAACAACAACAGCAACCTGTAGAGCAATCTGCTGCTCCTGCACCACAACCCTCTCCCCACTTGGGAGGAGCAACTTCTCACCCTGATCACTGGCCTGTAGCAGCAGGTGGCCACCTTACTACAATAGAATGGAGGAGCGAGAGTGGAGGTAGCAAAGCCTCCCTTGTTTAGTGGAAGAATGGAGGAGGTGAGTACATTCATTAATGTGGTTTGTTTATATTTAAATATGAAAATGACAGGGGAATCAGAGGCAACAAAGATGGCCTGGGTGCTGTCTTATGTACAGGGGGAGTAGGTAACGAAGCCGTGACGGCCGAGCACTTCGGTTGGCGAGGGAAACATCCACTTTTTTCAAAACGATCTAAGTTTAGAAAGAAGTCGACGGTGGGAGAGATGTAGTCAAAACAAGTGTCAATTGGTC
>Ga0153926_100189_pt1 | contig 13960 bp, 9 predicted proteins | sample TSNJ010MetaG_FD_104716 | JGI IMG/M metagenome (GOLD analysis project Ga0153926, IMG submission 104716) | Attine ant fungus gardens microbial communities from New Jersey, USA - TSNJ010 MetaG | ecosystem: Host-associated > Fungi > Mycelium > Unclassified | place: USA: New Jersey, Wharton State...
AAGTCAGCCTTAGTGATATGACGGTGCCAAGTGGAAGGGTTGTTGCTCAATGGATAAAAGTTAGTCTAGGGACAACAAACTGATCTTCCACAAGAGTTCACATCGACGGGAAGGTTTGGCACCTCGATGTCGGCTCTTCGCCACCTGGGGCGGTAGTACGTTCCAAGGGTTGGGTTGTTCACCCATTAAAGCGGTACGTGAGCTAGGTTTAGAACGTCGTAAGATAGTTTGGTCCATATCCGGTGCGGGCGTTAGAGCATTGAGAGGACCTTTCCCTAGTACGAGAGGACCGGGAAGGACGCACCTCTGGTGTACCAGTTATCGTGCCCACGGTAGACGCTGGGTAGCCAAGTGCGGAGCGGATAACTACTGAAAGCATATAAGTAGAAAGCCCACCCCAAGATGAGTGCTCTCCTATTCTTACTTCCCTGAGAGACCCTAGTCGCGAACACGGCTGGGACAACGACGGGTTCTTTGTCCTTGCAGGGGATGGAGCGACAAAAGTATTGAGAATCCAAGATAAGGTCACGGCGAGACGAGCCGTTTATAATTATGATAGGTGTCAAGTGGAAGTGCAGTGATGTATGCAGCTGAGGCATCCTAACAGACCGAGAGATTTGAACCTTGTTCCTACATGACCCGATCGATCTGATCGGGTACTAGCCATCTATTCTTTTCTTTGTTCAATTGTTTGACAACATGAAACTATGAACCCAAAAGCTCTGCCCTCCCTCTCCGTTGGATAGAAGGGCAGAGGAGGGTTCTCTACCTGGCCCTAATCCTTTTCAGAATTGGGGCCTCACAATCATTAGCCAATATGCCTTTCTCGCATTTATGCCCTTCCCGATTCATGGTTTGAAATTCTGGTGTCCCAGGCGTAGAGGAACCACACCAACCCATCCCGAACTTGGTGGTTAAACTCTACTGCGGTGACGATACTGTAGGGGAAGCCCTGCGGGAAAATAGCTCGGTGCCAGGATGATAAAAAAAAGCTTAATGCCTCTTCTCATTAGAAGGTCGTCTTCTTTGAAACCCATTTCTTACATATTTTATTTCCCACTCCACACTTTACTTTTATTTGAAACGCAATACCTGCGCTCGCTCATAGAGATGCGATAAATTTGCTTCTGCATCCTCTTACCCCGAAGAGAGGAATCCCTTCCTTTTGGGAGGGACTCCTGGGAACGAATCCAGCGGAGACGGGGCCTGTAGCTCAGAGGATTAGAGCACGTGGCTACGAACCACGGTGTCGGGGGTTCGAATCCCTCCTCGCCCACCCCGAAAGGGGACAAAAGGGAGGCCTTTCGGGGGTAGGGATATTATGATTGGGATAGCGGACGCAAAGCTATGGAACTTAGTCTTCACAAAGGGTCATTTATCGAAAATGATACCCGGTACGTCCGAGAGTAACCAGCATATTTGTGTCTGACCTCCTATAAATCTTCCTCATTATTAGATTTAGATTAGGGTTATAGAACGAGAGATTCTTCCAAATCCGAGGGAAAATATGAGGGAAAATAGATTGACAGCATGCAGGGATCCAATTCTGACTTCCAGGGAACGAACTTATAGTTCTAACAGCTGGTAACGGGTCGAGTGACTAGTAACGGGTCGAGCGAATAGAGGCCTCTTCACCTTCAGCTCTGGAAATGTCATCACATCAGGAGAACAATGGATTTGTTTCTCCGAACTTTTCAGTATTTCGAAGAGGCCGTTGTTCCCATTTTGCCTTTCCCGGACGACCGGGATCCTATCTTGATCCTGTGGCGATTGTGCATTCATATATTATGAACAAGGACAGGTAACGTTTGACTTACTCCTAATGGTAAAAACAAGCTTTATTTTGAATAAAATGGATCTCCCCAAGTAGGATTCGAACCTACGACCAATCAGTTAACAGCCGACCGCTCTACCACTGAGCTACTGAGGAACAACGGAGGGTTCCCATATACGGGCAAGATTCTTGTTCTTTGGACCGACCCATGATCATCAGTGTATAAACGATAAACTCAATAAGGTTTTTTATCAACTCTTGGACACCCCACCCTAGAGGTATTGACCTATCAATACAATAGGATCTATAATTATTGCTACCATTCAATATTAGGTATTGACCTATCAATACAATAGGATCTATAATTATTGCTACCATTCAATATTAGGTATTACTTAAAAAAAGAATAATTCTATTATATAGAACCTTGAAATAAAGAGATAACTTTTAGATTTAGATAAAGGAGGATTGGCGGTGAAAATAGCAGTTTACGGAAAAGGCGGAATCGGTAAATCAACAACTAGTTGTAATATCTCAGTCGCTCTAGCGAGACGTGGTCAAAAAGTGTTACAGATTGGGTGTGATCCCAAACACGATAGTACTTTTACTCTTACAGGATTTCTAATACCTACAATTATAGATACTTTACAATCCAAGGATTATCATTATGAGGATATTTGGCCCGAAGATGTAATTCACAAGGGTTATGGAGGGGTGGATTGTGTGGAAGCAGGGGGTCCACCCGCAGGAGCCGGGTGTGGAGGATATGTGGTGGGAGAAACTGTAAAGTTGTTAAAAGAATTAAATGCATTTTACGAATATGATATTATATTATTCGATGTATTAGGTGACGTGGTCTGTGGAGGTTTTGCCGCTCCATTGAACTATGCAGATTATTGTGTTATTATTACAGATAATGGATTCGATGCATTATTTGCAGCTAATCGTATTACTGCCTCTATAAGGGAAAAAGCTCGTACACATCCACTCCGATTAGCAGGCTTGGTGGGAAATCGTACATCTAGAAGAGATCTTATAAATAAATATGTAGAAGCCTGCCCAATGCCCGTAATAGAAGTATTACCTATTATTGAGGATATCCGAGTTTCCAGAGTAAAGGGTAAAACCTTATTTGAAATGGTTGGATCTGAACCATCCCTTAACTATGTTTGTAATTATTATCTAGGCATAGCAGATCAAATATTGTCCCAACCAGAAGGTATTGTCCCAAAAGAGATTCCAGATCGGGAATTATTCAGTTTACTCTCTGATCTTTATCTAAATCCCATTGGTGGTGGGGGACAGAAAAAAAATAAGAAGGAAATTTTACTTGGGTTTACGAGGATTTAGAATCCACAATTTCTCCACTTCTCCACAAATTGTTGTAAATTTGTTGACAATTGGATTATTTCTTGTTATAATCCTTTTGTGTTACTAGTCTTTTTATTCCTTATTTATTTTACTTATTTCTCCTTAGCCTTTTATTCCCTCCCGATTATGTCGACAAAAATTGTTGAAACTATAACGCTTGAATGTGAAACGGGAAATTATCACAGCTTTTGTCCTATTAGCTGTGTATCCTGGTTGTATCAAAAGATTGAAGACAGTTTCTTTTTAGTAGTAGGCACCAAAACATGTGGTTATTTTCTCCAAAATGCACTTGGAGTTATGATTTTTGCAGAACCCCGCTATGCAATGGCAGAATTAGAAGAAGGAGATATATCGGCACATTTGAACGATTATGAGGAATTGAAAACGCTTTGTATTCGGATAAGAAAAGATAGAGACCCCAGCGTCATCATATGGATAGGTACCTGTACTACAGAAATAATAAAAATGGATTTGGAAGGTATGGCACCCAAATTGGAATATGAAATTGGAGTGCCAATTCTAGTGGCAAGAGCAAATGGACTGGATTATGCTTTTACTCAGGGGGAAGATACTGTCTTAGCTGTAATGGCACATCGTTGTCCAGACCAAGAATTCCCCATTGGTGAATCAAAAGAAACTAAAAAAAAATTATTTCCTTTTCCTCTTCTGAAGGAAAATAATTTGGTGGAATATGCAAATCATCCTCCCTTAGTTATTTTTGGGTCTTTACCCTCGAATTTGGTTTCTCAGCTTGATACAGAATTAAGACGCCAATTCATCAAGGTATCAGGTTGGTTGCCCGCTCAGAGATATGCCGATCTTCCTTCACTGGGTGATGGAGTTTATGTTTGTGGGGTTAACCCATTTCTTAGTCGTACAGCAACAACTTTGATAAGACGAAAAAAATGCGAATTAATCGTAGCTCCTTTTCCTATTGGTCCGGACGGAACGCGTGCTTGGATCGAAAGGATTTGTCCTGTATTTGGTATTGAGGCCCAGAATCTGGAGGAAATAGAGGAACGGATATGGGAGAGTTTAAAAGATTATCTTGATTTGGTACGCGGAAAATCTGTCTTTTTCATGGGAGATAATCTAATAGAAATATCTATAGCCAGATTCTTAATCAGATGTGGTATGATCGTTTATGAAATTGGTATTCCATATTTGGATAAACGGTATCAAGCTGCTGAATTAGCGCTTTTAAAAAAAACATGTATAAGAATGTGTATGCCCATACCACGGATTGTAGAGAAACCTGATAATTCGAATCAGATACGACGTATGCGCGAGCTAAAACCCGACCTAGCAATCACCGGAATGGCTCATGCTAACCCGTTAGGGGCGAGAGGAATTGGTACTAAATGGTCAGTTGAATTTACTTTTGCCCAGATTCATGGATTTGCCAATGCGAGAGATGTACTAGAATTGGTTACCCGACCTCTGCGACGTAACGAAAACTTAGATAACTTGGATCGGACCACCCTTGTTCGAAAGAACAACAAGTAATATATATATCAGTACTCTTGTTAAATAAGATAACAAACAGATAATATATATATTAATAGCATCATATGTAACAGATATTAGAATATTTCTTAGAAATCAATTATGCTAAATCAAATAATCATCAAAATAATTTTTTGACCAAGGTCAAGGGGAGCTTTATCATATGATAAAAGAACTTAGCCTACTATTGGGTCCGTTGTCCTCATGGGTAGAAGTTTCAGGTCCGATCATAATATTTGGGCTATATTATGGATTTCTTGCTACATTGCCTTTTGGTCCCTCTAAAATATATTCCACGAGATCCTTCCTTTTGGGAAAACCTGGCTATGGTATAATAGCCATAAGTGGTTCTATTACGGGACAATTAATAGGATTTTTATCCATGTATTATTCGCCCTTTTATGCAGCGCTGTGGAAACCTTATGCAATAACTTTATTAGTCGTACCATATATGTTCTTTCGTTTTTTCAAAATTATGGACAAACCTTCAAGTTCTGAATCTCCGCACCTCATGAATTCGATCAACAATCCAAAAGCTCTAAGTCTATTTATGGATGGTCTAATGCTTCAATTGTTGAATCCCATTCTTTTAGCAAATCCCGTATTAACAAGACTGGTGAACCTCTTTCTTTTTCGTTACAGCCCTAATATATCCTTTATGATAAGTGGTCTTTGCGGTTGGTTGGGCGGTCATATTCTATTAACAATTTTTATAAAATTGGTATCTTTCCGTATAGATCGTAATTCACTTATCGATTATACTTTATTAAGACGTTATATCAATCGAACCTTTAGTTTACTTATTCTTTTTTATTGTTTGTTATATTTGGGTAGAGCCCCATTACCTCTTCTTAAAGGTAAAAATGATGAAGACAAAAATGTCCGCTCTGTGACTATGGCTAGATATAAACGCTCCGTGGCTATGGCTAGGACTATAAATAACTGCTCTTTAGATCCACGAAAACTTAAAGTATTTTTAAAAGTACGTATAAAAGAAAAGCTGTCATTGATCCGATTGCTGTCATTGATCCAATTAAAGCTCTTCCAGCAACCATGGCCCATTATGTGCTTTGATCATAATAGGGTTTATCAACCGATACGATATATTGGAAATAGCTCATTAACTCGCCTAGGTCCTGTGAGGACCGAAGTCTCTCAATATTTTTTTGGCGCATACTCAAGTGATGGAAAAAAAAGAATCTCTTTTACGTTTTTACCTAGTGTATTGGTCCTTGGGGAAAAGCTCAGTAAATATAGAGATCTTTTAGATACTTCTTGCTCATCTGAGGATCCTTATTATAGATGGAATCATACCATGAAAAGAAAAAGAGATTCTTTAGGGAATGAATTTTCGGATCGAGTGAAAGCTCTAAGCCATGGATCTCCCGCTGAAAATGTTATAGAAAGGAGAGTTAAATTCTCCAATTCTAAGGGGGATTCTTTTACTGAAATGTATGATCCATTCCTTAATGGGGCATTCCGTGGAACAATAAACCAATTTGAGTCCTCCCAAATGCTGAACGATTCGATCATTTCGAATCTTTCGGATTTCATAGAGATATCTATGAAAGACCGTAAAGAGGGATCCCCGAATGATCCATTTGGGTATGGGTACCATATCTCTTATCTTTGGCAGGAATTGGAACACGAAAGCTTTCAACTACCCTGGGAGCCCTTACCTACAGATGCTGTTCGTTCGCTTATCCCGATCACTCCATCTATAGTTTTTTCAAATGTCCCGATCACTAAAGACTTGCCCTCTGATCCGATCCCAGAACTCAATCCAATATATTGGTTGGCATCAGCCTTGAGAGTATCCAATATAAATCTCATACGGCAAATGGCTTCATGTAATGGACCGTTCTACGCAACCTATTTAACTCATTTTTTCAACAAAGTTGGCCGTAAAAAAGTTCCCACAACTTTCATACCAATGGAATTGCTTATTCCTATTTTTAAAAAGGAATATCTTTTCACTTACGAGACTTTGCTTTTCCTTTTCGAGTGTTTGTCGCAATATGAGTGGACAATACTAATAAATTCACGCGAGAATTTATTATCTTTGGATGATTCAATGCAAAAGAAAGATTTTATTGCCCTTTACAGGGAAATACTATTAAATGAACCTCTCCAAATTAGAGAAATTCGGAAACATGTGCCTCGATGGTCATCTGGTTTGAGGATAGGTGAATATGATGACGTAGACCCAATTCTATTACCATCGAATAGGCTTCTTTCAAGAAAGGTCAAAGATACGGTGACCTTTGATATTGGGCAAAAACGAATAGGAGCAGTTCAAAACCGTTATTCTGCCGAGGCAGATTATCGTCGGAACTTAATCAAAGGATCCATACGTGCTAAAAGACGGAAAATTCTGATATGGAAAAGGGTACAACCGAATGTACATTCCTTTTTATTTTTGAAAATAAAAGAAATACCCGCTTATCCTAAAGATTATTATGACACGTCCGATTCTGGTAGAGTGGATAAGGAACAAATCGAGGAAGAAGTTAGGGAAAAAATCCAGATAGTCGAAGATCCATTATCCCAGCAGACAATTGCTGAGTCCTTATGTTTAACGTGGCCAGAATTGCACTATTTCAGAAGTTTATTATTAATGGCTCAATCAAATATTAGAAAAAATATGATATTACCCTCACTTATTATAGCCAAAAATATGGGTCGTATTTTATTATTTCAAGCCTCCGAATTTTCCAAAGATTGGGAAGAAATGAGGAGAGAAATGCATGTCATATGTGCTTCTGATGGTACCGAATTGTCTGTAACAACATTCCCAGACAAATGGGAAACACAAGGTATGCAGATAAAGCTTCTATTTCCTTTTCGTTTGAAGCCTTGGCATAGATCCAAACCCCAATCTGCAAAAAGATTGCGTTGGAGTTATTTAACGACCCTTGGATTAGAAACTGACATACCTTTCGGTGATCCAAGCTCAAAGCTAGGAATTTTTTCCAAATTTTTAAAACCCATCTTCAAAAAAGTGAAGAGACGATTGATGGGATCTACAGGAATAAGACGCGTTCCACGAGTTGGATATATAGACAAGAGTGAACTTAATGACCGGATACAAAATAAATTACTAGGTGAGACTACCCCTATGGGTAGTGCAAATGATTCATCCGAAGTTAATGATCAATTTGGATATGAAACCCAAACCATTAATGTGAAAGATCAATATGATTTGATGACCACAATGAAAGAGCGGATCGAATCTATCGCGATCATAAATAGCTCTCCTATAACTGGAATGTCTCTGGTGGATTCAGAGATTCATACCGGATCGAAGGGAAGTTTTAACATATTGGGATCAACATTAAAAAAACGATGGGTTCATATTCGGCGAATACCAGGTTTATTTCGAAATAAAAGTTTACAATTAATCAGAAAAAGTTTCTATTCAATGAAATTTTTTATCAAAAGAATGGACCGAGATCTCTTACCAAGTGTTATTAATTTCATTGCGTCAAATATCAAATTTTGGATTCAATCCGCTTGGATTCGATCCACGAGGAATATAACAACAATTTACGGACGAATATTCATTATCAATAAAGATATTTCAAGAATCAATAGAGGTAAAATTACCAACTACTATTCAATCAACGAAAAAATACAAGATTTTGAAATTCGTCCTGGTCGAAACATGTTCTCAATGTCCCAAGCATATATATTTCACAATATATGGCAGATAAGGGCATTAGATATACAAAGAATATTGGATCACGAAAAACCACAAGATCTGAAAGAGAATGACTGGAAACAATGGTTGAGATGTTTTGACCGGTACAATTTATCCCCACAGATATGGTCTAGGATAAACCCAAATAAATGGAGAAATAGAGTAAATAAGCAATGTACGTGTTCTGAAGAACGATTCATTCCTTATGAAAAACAAGAAGATTCTATATTTGCGACTGTCATGGAACCATTTTTGGGACTACTTCGGAAAATGAACAAACGTTACAGATACGATCTCTTATCATATAGTTATCTCAATTCTACAAAAGATTCGTATATTATAAATTTTACAGATATTCCCGGACCACCAGTACAACCTGCTATACCAGATGAGCGGGATATTACCGCTCGTGAAAGAATTATCAGGGAAAATTTTATTAATGATATTATCGAGGAGGATTGGAAGGGTACCGATTTCAATATCGTGAATGGTCCTCGTTCTACTGTTGATATTGACGATGCTATACGTTCTTGTTATTACGATCATACAACAAGTATTGACAGGCAAAAGAAAAAGACTGATCTTACTACGAATCAGCAGGGGATTGACGAGACGCGAAGAGACAATGTTGGCATTTATGAAACTAAATCGAAATTAATACCAGGAAATTCACTTTTACGGGAAGAACGAGAGCGGAAAAAGATAGAGGAAGAAGAACGGAAGGAAACAACAAATGTTCTAGAACAAATAATAGATCTTAGATCAGATGTTCAGAACAAACAAGTAAAAGATGTTCAGAACAAACAAGTAAAAGATGGTCAAGATCAAAAGGGTCAAGTAGAAGATCAAAAGGGTCAAGTAGAAGATCAAAAGGGTCAAGTAGAAGATCAAGATGGTCAAGTAGAAGATCAAGATGGTCAAGACGATGGTGATAGTGAAGTAGAAAATGGTGGAGATGGTGAAGATGGTGAAGATGGTGATGGTGAAGATGGTGATGGTGAAGTAGACGATGGTGAAGATGGTGAAGATGGTGAAGATGGTGATGGTGAAGTAGACGATGGTGATGGTGAAGTAGACGATGGTGAAGATGGTGAAGATGGTGAAGATGGTCAAGATGATGGTCAAGTAGAAAATGTTCAAAATGTTCAAAATGTTCAAAATGTTCAAAATGTTCAAAATGTTCAAAATAGTCAAAATGGTCAAAATGGTCAAAATAGTCAAAATGGTCAAAATGTTCAAAATGTTCAAAATAGTCAAAATGGTCAAAATAGTCAAGTAGAAGATGAACAAACTGATGGAAAGAAAAAAAAAAAGAAAGGTCTTTTTCAATACAAAGTAGTAGACGTTCTAGGGAAAAAACGTTTCTTACATCTGGCGAATATTTGCAGGGTTATGTCCGGAATGAAGGATCCGGGAACATATTTTCGGATCCAAGAGGGAAATATTGACCTGAGTCTAATGGCCTTTTGCATTGCTATTCAGAAGAATAGGAGTGCAAATAAAATATCGAAAAAACTTGCTCTTCAGAGGAATGTTCGGGGAAAGGTACGCAATTACAATGAAATAAGGGAAGATAAAAAAATAATGGTCTTACAACCATATCGTTTAAAACGTATAGTGGATGATCAATTCCTGATGTATAAAATCGTAAGTATTTCATTGAAGTCTAAAAAAAGAGCCGGGGAATGGATAGATGGAGATTTTTATGATGGATCTGTGCAACGCGGGAAAATTCTGGGGGATGAAAAAAATATTTTTAGTTCCCTCAATTTAGAAGATATTTTGCTTCCAAAACGTCGTAGAGAATTTCGAATCTTGAATCGGTTTGATCTGGAGAACGATCATGTAGGATTTTCCAATGGAAAAGACATACAAAATGATGAAGAACTCATGGGAAGAGACCAACATCTTAGCGTAGATACAACACAAAAAATTAAACGTTTTCTTTGGCCTAGTTATCGATTAGAGGATATTATTTGCATGAATAGATATTGGTTCAATACAAATGATGGGAGTCGATCCGCGATGTTGAGAATACGTATGTATCCCCTAACTGTCAATTGATAAATTTTTTGCTTCAATTCCGTTTTCGTAAAAAAAAAGAATGGATTGATTCAATGGAGTTTCAGGATATGGCAAAAATTGAACCAATCTGTTCGTTCTGTTTCATCAATGTGAAAAGATTCTACATCTCGTATCATATTTTGCCATAGGTTAAAACCAGATGTTCCTCCAAGAAGATAGGAAGAATCCGACCATTTTTTCTTAAATGGTCGGACGGAACGAATCAGAATTATTATATGAACCATGAAAATGAAAGAATGGATCTAATTCTTTTTTCTGACTCGAAAAAAAAATTAAGCCCTGGAAAAATTTGTGTTTTTTTATGATCAAAAATTTGTCCATTAGTTCATCTCTGATTCCCGATAAACAGAGAGGATCTGTTGAATCTCAGGTATTTTATTTAACCAATCGGGTCCTAAGACTTACCCAGCATCTGCAATTGCACGGAAGAGACTATTCATCCCAAAGGGGTTTGTGGAAAATTTTGAGCAAACGTAAGCAACTTCTGGTTTATCTATACAAGAGGGATAAACTTCGTTACGATGATTTAATTGGTCAATTGGGTATCCGTGGGCTAAAAACCCGTTAATTTCGAAGTTTTCAATTCCAATCCAATTTTTAGAGATCCCGGATCCAGTCGTTCTTTTTTCTTTTTATTTTTCTCATTTAGAAAACGAATCGAAGAGGGGTTACACATGATCATGCTTGCTGAAAGACCCCCTGATGGTAAGTATGGGTCCTCATTATCCATCGATACACGTTGTTCTTCGACTTATTGCTAGATGGTAAAGATTTTATTGGCTGTGAACCTCTATCAGATTATTTACATAGGGGGGGAGGAAGCAAATTGTTTAGAACCGAACAATATCTCCCCTATGTAACGCAATGGGATTATTGCGCTACTATGTTCGCAGAGGCAATAAAGGTAAATGCGCCGAAAAGATCGATCGGGAAATATGTATCCCAAAGGGCTAGCTATAGCAGAGTGATTATGCTAAAGTTGGGTCGTATAGCTTTTTTTATAGCCTGGGTTTTTTCATGGCGAATATCGATGCTCAAACTTTTTATTCTTATATTTTCCAAAAACTCCATTCTCTTCTATTTTTGGAGATAGGGACATGATATATGATCTATTTCTGCTACAGGTATGCGAATGATGCATAATAATTATATCACATGAATCGTTTACCTATGACTATTAAATCTCCCTATAAAAAACTGATCTCCCATCCCCGATTTCGTGGATGAATACACTTCGGATTCTTTCAAAGTATTGCTTGTGGAGTATGCGTTTATGCCTGATTAATCCACCCGTTGTTGATTGGAAAAACGAACGAAACGATTGGTAATTTATAGTATTTATTCTGGAATTTGTATCTTTCGTGAAAATTGTGTTGAGTATTTATTGTTCATCAAATTTTCTTTTTATGATTGAAGAATATGAACTCCCGACCTATGTATGATCGTCATGAATGAAATTATGATTATATTGCTCCGGGACGTTTACCGATATCGGTGATCGAAGATTCGAGAATTAAAACAATTCAAAGTTTAACTTGTCTGTCCAAAGGAACTATGGACGAACATTCTGACCGATTAAAGAATTTCTACCAATTCTTCAGATTCAGTTTGGATTCGATCAGAGAGGACTGATGGGTCGAGACCATACCTTTTTTCCGGATGGATCATAAATTAGGATCAGGATATTTATAATTTAATTAAGAATGTCACATGTATTATTGATCAGAGTCTATTATCAACCAACGGAATTATAGACCAGTTCATGTAATTCCCAGATCCATTGAAATACAAATATTTCAATCCGATTAGGTATGTGGATAAGGTCACTTTTTTTTAGTGAATGCGATCATGAGTCAGAATATTGGAAATTCTCGCGCACATAATGAATCCACCTGGATATCTTTTTCGTCTAATAAGTATGATGAGAAGTATAATTCTATTCCTGATCTTATAATAGAAGATCATTAGATAATGGAAAATAACAAACTAAATATAACTTTTGTATCTGAGAAGATAAAGGTATAAGGGGTTGATCTATTATGCTCGAGCATACACTTATTCGAGTTCGAGGTGCTTTCGTCATTATCTATTGGTATTACGAGTCGAAACATGGTTAGAGCACTTATGTGTCGCCAATACTGCATACGGTCGATTCAAATTCAGTAGCATATTCGGATTATCTTAAAATATAGCCAGGGGCATCTTATCGATCTTTGTTATAGCTATTGTAGACGCTGAAACAGCTATTTTATCAGCTACTGACATCGTATCATATAATCAATTCGTATCGATCAATTTCATTTGTCGAAATGGTGATGAAGTATCGTATATCGGTATATCTCAGAAGATATATATATTCTATATGACCAGAATCTATCAAAATAGATATAGTATTACGGTCGATCAAAAACCATATAAAAATCATTAGGAAAATTACCTGTCATGATTGGACCATATTCGAGGTGATCTGGGGGGATCGAAATGATCCAAAAAATACAGATCGGTTCCAAATATAATGGAGATTACAATTATTGATTCGTTTTATATTCATAATATCCCGTTATTAGCCATCTTTATTGGGCATATATTAGAAGATTTGGCTATATATGATCTTATCAAATTAAAACTTTTTACTAACTAATGGAGATCCAATGGCACATTCGGTCAAAATTTATGATACATGTATTGGTTGTACCCAATGCGTACGAGCTTGTCCCACAGATGTATTGGAAATGATACCTTGGGAAGGATGTAAAGCTAAGCAAATTGCTTCTGCTCCAAGAACAGAAGACTGCGCAGGTTGTAAACGGTGTGAATCCGCTTGTCCAACAGATTTCTTGAGTGTACGTGTTTATTTATGGCATGAGACAACGCGCAGTATGGGTCTAGCTTACTGATCAATATGCACAATAAAAAAGGTTAAATCCATTTCATATTTATATTTTTTTATCCACTGATAAAACCCATACTTGATCCAAGATCTCAAGTATGGGTTTTATCAGTGGAGATGCAAAGTATCTTCTATAATGAGCGAATTACCTTGGCTCGCTCAACTATAATTGTTGGTTCGCCTATATCTAGGGTTCCTTAGTCCCATTATTTCCCACCCATAGAAGGAGGGAATGATCTGATTCGATGGTATACTCTAGGTATTTGTTTACTCTAACTCCTTTTCATTATATATACATTCCGTCCATTACCATTTCCAATTTGATAAATTATTGATCCAATTGAAAGAATAAAGAGTATAACTGGACAGATCTTATTGATTTTTATTGGAGATTGGGAATTGACGGATTTTCCATCGGACCTATTTGACAGGATTTGTTACCACTTTGGCCATTTCAGTTGCTTGGCCAATTACTCAAAATCCTCGATTGTTGCATTTACTGATGTTAGCAATATACAGTAGCCAATTAGGATCATTTGCTCCTCGGTATATTATACCTTTATTTCCTTTGCGGGAACTGGAATAAATTTTAGTTCACCCACTTCTATCCGTACGGAGGGAGGGGGGGGGAAAG
>Ga0153926_100192_pt1 | contig 13815 bp, 17 predicted proteins | sample TSNJ010MetaG_FD_104716 | JGI IMG/M metagenome (GOLD analysis project Ga0153926, IMG submission 104716) | Attine ant fungus gardens microbial communities from New Jersey, USA - TSNJ010 MetaG | ecosystem: Host-associated > Fungi > Mycelium > Unclassified | place: USA: New Jersey, Wharton State...
GCGCAGTCAAGTCATTCTTCCGCACTGTTATCTTCTCCTCAAGACCTTGTTGTCTTTCCGAAAGTTGCACCAATGTCCGATTAGCAGTCTTCTCATCTCGAGTAAGTGTCTCAAGTTTCTGTCGCTCGTCGACCGCTAAAACACTCGCACGAGCTTTCCTGGAACCTCGATATTCAGCCATCTTGGAATATCAATCGATTACCGAGACCCACAATTGCTGGTATTCTTCCAGGCTCTCTTCACTAAGAGCAACATTGTTTCGAGACCTACGCCGTTGATCCTCTGCGCAACAAAACAGAGATTGAGCACGAATGCAATTCGAGTTCTGGAGAGGCATACCCTGAGCCTTATCAGCTGCTCGCTTTACACTTACTAACTCACGCTCATACCCTTGCACCGTCTGAGCCAACCTTACTTCCGTTTTCGCAATTTCTTCTTGGTTATGCATGGCACTATTAATCTTACGCGTTATATGTGTGATTTGCGCTTCGAGTGCGACGAGATCTGGTTTCTAAAGGACCTCAACAAAGAAAAAGGGACATGAAGATAAAAACGTACTCTCGCATTGAGAGTTTTCTCAGTTTTCTTGATAGTTTTCTCCTTCTGCATAACAGCTCCTCGCGCTTTCGCTTGGTCTGCCCTTGCAGCCTCGAGTGCTTTCTCGTGCTGACGTCGTTCGTCACGGTATCCTTTGAGTTCCTTATTCTTTTTGATGATGGTATCAGAGTTGCTGGTCATTCCTTCCTCGATGTGGAACAGCTTGAAGAGAATACGCTGAAGGATGAGATCGTCCTAAACTAACTGTAAGGAAAACTTCAATATTTTTCTGGCAACCAGACCCACTCTCTTTTCAACGAGCTGTTCGAACCTCTCCGCCTCGCCCTTTTGTTCTTTGTACTGTTTAATCTCACCTGCAATGCCTCGTCGTTTGTTAAAGTTAAACGTTGCATTTTCTGTCGCTCTATCTTGCATTTCCTTGGCCTTTTCATATTCCGCTGCCAGTTCAAGCGATCCACCAATTTGCTCAATGAGACGGGAGAGCTCGCGTGGGGATTGTTGCGCTACTGCTTCAACATCTCCTTGGAACACAAGAAAATTCTTGGCTTTGACGAGGATGTTGTGTGATACGAGAGCTGTATTATATGCGGTGTAAGTTACAACCTTGTCGTTCAGCTTGTATTCCGATACACCCGCTGTCGATATGCTGAATGGGCGTCAACGATGTATGATGTATAAGAGAAGAAAGAACGCACGTTCTTTGAAATTTCCACACCTTTTTGTTTTCGTCCTGGTATACAGCAAGCACCCATGCCTTTTTGGCCGTTCCTTCCCCTTCTTGTTGATCGTCGTCGTCATCGTCGTCGTCCTGAACCATAGACCCATCCGCACTCGCTTTAGCAAGTCTTCGACCGCGGTACACAAGATCCTTAAGCTGTGAGCTTCGTAATTGGATACTCTTTATGCCCAAGACGAAGGATATGGCGTCCATGAGATTAGATTTTCCTGCACCATTCGGCCCAATCACCGAAGTAAAGTTCTTGAAAGGCCCGATTGTCTGGTGGCCTCTACAATGGATCTGAATTGTGTTCTTACGGAGAGGAATATCGAAGTTCACCTGTATGACTTGAAGTCACATACTTCTATACGCACCAAAGGCATCGCAAAGCACGGTGTCGACGCGTAGATATGAAGTTGCTGACTAAGCTGGCCCCACAAAGTCATTCTCGTAGTGCATCTGATACTTCCTAGGTAACTCTTGAGTGATCCCTTCAGCTTATGTTCACCAATAATCATAATATATAGCTTTATTGTCCTTTCAACCGTCGCTTGTGTGCCCACCGATCAAAGTGTCACCTGCGGCTGGCTACCTATTCGTACTTGTATACTTGAGGTTAAGTGACATGGCGAAGAAACACAACAGTCTAAGAAGTTGTGGCTTATTCACCATTTGAGCTTCTCGGGGAAGAACTTGGCAATAAGACCCAAGTAATATGGCTTCAACCTTTCCGGATCTACCGGGTCATCGCTCTTACTATAGAGGTCATACGGGTTAAACGCCCGCACAGCAGCTAGTGCCCGCCCATCTTCTTCGTTACAAAGATAATCATAAGCGCCCTCTCTGTGCCACCTTAGAAGCGATTAGTTAGGCTGCGCCGACTCCGACAGATATGGGGCTTACGGATAAAAGGAGTGATAACGGATCATCCAGAGACCCTCTTTGGGGAGAGTACATTGGTCCTTCAGGACAAGGTACAAATACTGAAACAAGAAAAGAATCAGAAGATCGCTGGAACCGGCACCTCGACAGAGACATCACCTCGTCATGACCCCACGAGAGGAGGACGTTTTCGAGGCCGCAGCGAGGTGCATAAATCCCACACTCAGTCACCAGCCGTTTGTTGCTAGAGTCCGGATTCAGCGAAAACGTTTCAGGATAGATATTTTTATCCGAAAATCGACAGCCAACAGGAAAGGTGTCCTGTCAACCAGTTTAATGAAATCTCGTTAAAAAAAGAACGGACATTTACTCACTCCAACGATGGCCCATTGGCCCCTGTGCGATAAGGATGGATGGATGAGTTTGGCAATGATAACAACTTTTTTTTGAATCACCCACTCAGGCTGAAAGGTCGCAAGAAGTTTCCCAAGATCATGCACAAGACCGACGACTTGCATCCATTCCGGCTTACCGTCTCGACGAATAGCTTCCGCCGTCTGTAAGAGATGTTCAATCTGAGTCACGCTCGTCTATTTGCGATAACACCTCAGTTTCCTAAATATTAGCAAAAAAAGACCTTCTCACATCTGGGTCAGAGTCGTCTTGCATCGTGTTCAGAAGCTCCATCGCTTCCCAGATACCTACGATAAGGAAAAAAAACCATCAGAAGCACGGATCGATGCACAAGGATGGATGATAACTTACCCATCTCTGCATGACAAAACTCCTTGAAACGCTTTCGGATCTCAACATTGAATTCGAGCGTTTGCTTAGCTATACACTCCCGTTAAGAATCGTCAACGCATCCATTTACTTCACCTCAACGAACCATGCTGCTCCTGATAAAAAAGCTTGACCCGATCGCAGGCATCAAGGTATTGCCTAAAAGCCGAGGTATCTTTTTCTTTCGAAAATTGAGCCTGTGAATCCCAAAGCATGCCTTTCAACTCATTGACTACATTTTTCTCGAGTTCACAAACAGCCTCTGAGGATAGAAAAAAAAACTCACCTTTGTCGATAGCGTCAGATGTCTCCTCGAATTGTTGAAATGTATGATATCGCATAGTGAAGTAGTAGGGGCAAGGAATGGATCTCACAGCAACTGGTAACGGTCCTTAAATAGCAGCTCAGCCACTTTTGATCAACTGACCAAAATTTTGGGGTTGGGTCCATCGGAGCGAAAGAAGCCCGGTGAAACAGGTACGAGCTTCAAGACTCCATAAATTGATCATAAATTGATGCATAAAATGTTGAGTGGCATGACCTAATATGTCAATCATCGGAGCAAGCCTTATGCTTATGGAAGGATGCATTGCCAGATGAATGAAAAATCAGGTCAAAAAAAGACATCTTACATACAAAACTCTACGAACTTTTTTAAACTACATTTCTCACAAGACTCTGATAGAAAATTGGTAAGAAAGTTGGTGCAATAGCGGAGTGATTTGTAATGATGGTGGTGGAAGGAGGCACAAAAATAACCGCCATATCGATTAGTTTGATTCAAAAGTGTTACTGATACACGTAGACATTCGACAGACTAGGACGTTACGCTCGCTTAGAAATTACGATTGATATCTTGCTGAGTTTCACCCTTCTCGCGCCGCACATTGCCTAAATCAAACATAAATCACGCTGCAATATCCCCTAGACAGATTTTTACCTTGCGCCTGCTGGGACTTGTCACCAGTCATTGAGCCAAGCACCGAGTCTTTGACTCCCATAACCTGTTCTTTCACACCTTCAACGATACCTTGAGATTTGGCCTGATTCTCTTCAGCTTGGCCCTTGGCACTTTCCTCTTTGCCATGCTGCTGGAGGCTGGTAGAGCCGGTGAGGTTACCAAGCTAAGCCACAGAAAGTCAATGCAAGCCGATAAGGAAACTAGTCAAGACGTACCGTTTCCTGCAAGCCGCCTTTGGAAGCAAGGAGTTGACCGGTAGTTTTACTATAAGATAACATCAACGTTTGAATCCACAGAGGCAGACCAGCATATACGAACCTGGGATTGGTAGACATGTGGTAATATCAATGAGGGCACCCATGAATTCACCACGGCTTATATACCACTGGGTCTGCAACTCAGACATGAACACATAGTGACAGATTTCTACGTCATCACTGTGGAGGATACATCCGATCACTCTCTTTTAGAACTGTTGAAGCTCGATATAACCAGCTTTCGCGCCAGCTGGTTACTCACAACCACAGCTCTAAATCAATGCATCGCGCACTCGCTGCACTGTTCAGTCGAGTCGTCAAGTTGAAATTGTTATTGCCTACGTACTCAAGAACAAGCATACTCAGAAACAGAGGATAGTGTGAGATGACGTCACGCGACCTAGAATATCAAGTCACGTGTAGATACCTATTTTCGCGTCAAAAAATGTGACTCGAACAGCTTTATCGGTCCTAATCTGGCTTTGATCCTCTTCCAAAAAGAAACATTTTCTCTTCTCCACCGCTCTCGCTATTTTATATATCCTTCAAGACTAGGGGTAAACTTGAAGAAACAGCGATACCCTCATACCCTTCCATCCTATTCTCATCTATTCTCTACAAGCTCCACTTTGTTCAACTCGTGTATCACGAAAAAGATGTCTGCAGCCCCTGCTAGGACGTCATTACCCTCTGTACTTGGCACGGATCCTTCAAAATTTGCGTTGGAGTCATACAGAATTGCGATTGCCCAAATTGTGGGCGATGCTCTGGGGTTGACAGTTGAACAGGTGCATCCTGGTGCCGCATGGGGAAAGAAGGGCATAGATTTCACTGTTGTATTTTGATGTTTATACAGGAGAGAGCGCCGTCAAGCAGGAGAGTATGGATAAAGCGTTGGAAAAGCTGGAGGAGATGGGGTTAATTGAGGATTCTGATGGTGCCAAATTGATAAATTTGGAGAAGTGGAAGTTGGGCAAGGCTGTTGTTAGGAAACGAGGTAAGTTTGAGTTTTTCCAAAGTTCGAAAGACGTGGTTGACGAGTAACGTAGATGGAACATCGATATACCTCACCCGTGATATCGGTGGTGCAATCGAGCGGTATGATAAATACAAGTTTGACAAGATGATTTATGTCGTCTCGGCACAGCAGGATCTCCATCTCGCACAGTTTTTCAAAGTCCTTGAACTGATGGGATACCCTTGGGCAAAAAATCTCATGCACATCAATTACGGTCTTGTGCAAGGAATGAGTACGCGGAAGGGTACTGTTGTACTTTTAAATCAGATAATACAGGAGGCAACACAGGTTATGCATGATCAGATGCAGAAGAATGAAGAAAAATATAAAGCGGTTGTGGATCCTGAACTAACGAGTCGGGAGGTTGGAATTTCAGGGATTAAAATCCAGGACATGGCTGCCAAGAGGTATTTCCATCTTTTCGCTTCATGATTTGGTCATTGACAAAGATTGGCAGGATTAATAATTACACGTTCAACTGGGAACGTATGCTCTCTTTTGAAGGTGACACAGGTCCCTACCTTCAATATGCACACGTTCGTCTTGCCTCGGTGGGCCGTAAAAATCCTCATCTTCTCCCTCTCCCACCACCATCAGACATCAACACGGACGTTCTCTCTCAATACTCTCAGGCCAGGGATATTGTTTTCTTGCTAGGGCAATACCCGGACGTTGTACTCACAGCACTGAAGACGCATGAGCCAAGTGGAGTAGTCACTTATTTGTTCAAATTGACACATGCGGTGTCGAGTGCGTGGGAGACCGTGATTGTGAAAGGGGAACCGGACTTGGACAAAGCAAAAGCAAAGTTGTTTTTGTTTGAACAGGCCAAGGTGGTGCTTGGTGCAGGAATGAAGCTGTTGAGTATCAGACCGTTGGAGAGGATGTAAAGTGATTTTGTTGTTGTATTGTACGGAGTCAAAAATAATGCAGGTCATCTGACCGACTGTGCAAGCACGTTTGTATTGGATTTCTATTCGACAATGTCAAGAGACTCGACATAGAGGAGAATCACGTAAAGTGATGCCAAGTGAGACAAAAAAGCTAATATCGGTTTGTCTGCAGAAAGACGGATAGATATGAACCTCGCACATGAGCCGACGAGCTGAATCCATACCTGCCAACGAGGACTAGAACAATGCAGAGAATGTGGTCGACATATCTGGCAGAGGAGAACTGGACTGCGGGTCGGAATACGGAGGTGCGAGAATAAATACATTGTATTAATTAGATAATTGATGGGACGTTGTTCTTCGCTCCTCTTCTGCTCTCCCTCCTCCGCTCTTTTGACTTTTTTCATTTCATTTCTTTCACTTCTGGTCAGATGGACCATCATGTCAATTACAAGTCAGTCTTCGTTTATCCCTGTCTGCTGTTTTATATATCACTCACTCCTCTCATTTGATTTTATCTTGACTCTGTTCCCTGCGCCGCCTCCTGGTACTATACACCCCATCGCTGAATCTGTTTCTGCTTGTACTCTAGTCGGACCTCGTCGTCTGGGTCTCAAGACGACGATTCTTCAACATATCCCATCTTTCCCCCAGAGAGAGACCGCATCACAGAACATGAACGCATGAGACTCATGGCCAATCCTCGTACGCCTTTTGTTTGACTCTGGCTTAGGTCGGTGTTGCTTACGTTACTCCACCTCGTATAGATGCAACTGGATTTGCTTCAGGTGTCAGCTCCGCTAGTGGTAGTCTCAACTACGGCACTGGGGTTCTTAGTGCGGGTGAGGAACTGGGAAAACCCGCACCCCCGTTTATGGGGATCTCTAGTTCTAAACCATATGCGAGTAGCAACAGCATTATGGCTCTCAATAGCGGCAGATCAAGTCCCGTTGGACGAGCGAGTGTTTGGATTCCGGAGGGGCTTGAGGTACATCCAAAGTTAGTCAGACATGTGAAGAATCGGATAGCAAGCTTGGATAAGGAGAAGGGGCTGGATTGGGCCGCTGCTGAGGTACGAATTCTTTTCTGATTTAGATGGGAGATGGTATAGGAAAATTTGTCTTCCTATAGGCTCTAGCATTTGGTTCGCTGATGCTTGAGGGATACGATGTGAGGATTTCGGGACAGGATGTTGGAAGGGGTACGTTTAGTCATAGGCATGCGATGCTGGTGGATCAGAAGACAGAGGGTGTTGTCGTGCCGTTGAACGAGGCATTGGGAGCGGATGGAAGGTTGGAGCTGGCCAATAGTATGTCTGTGGTTTGCGTCTTGATCACCATTGCTGACTTTGTGCGGTGTTAGGTTCTTTAAGTGAATATGCTGTCCTCGGGGTATGCCAACTTTTTCTCGCTCTCATGGTTTTTTGTTGAGTACGTTGCTAGTTCGAGTATGGTGCTAGCTGGGAACGACCAACCCTGCTCCCGATCTGGGAAGCACAATTTGGTGATTTCTTCAACGGCGCCCAGGTTACGATTGATACCTACGTTGCTTCGTCCGAAAGTACGCTCCACTCTGATGTCAACCCCCTATACTGACTCAATGAACCTTGCAGCGAAATGGCTCAGGCAGAGTGGTATCGTGCTACAACTACCTCATGGTTTAGATGGTGCTGGTCCTGAACATTCGTCGAGCCGTATGGAGCGTATGTTGCAGCTGACGAATGACAAGTATTCGGAGACGGAGATGAATCCGACAAGCATTAACATGCAGGTCGTGTTCCCTACCACACCTGCGCAGTACTTTCATCTGCTGAGAAGGCAGATGAAGAGAAATTACAGGAAGCCTCTTGTCATTGTTGGGCCGAAGGGCATGTTGAGATTAGCTGTACGTTTTCAGTCTCGAGCTCATATAACCCGTTTACCGTGATTCTTGTAGGCATCTTCTTCAGCCTTGGCAGACCTCGAATGTGGAACAAGATTCCAACCCATTCTCACTGATCCACTATCCGACCCTGCAAAAACCAAACGCGTCGTCCTGCTTAGCGGCAAACTGTACTACGAACTCATCAAAGAACGCCAAGTCCGGAACTTGATCGGCCAAGTTGATTTCATCCGGGTGGAAGAGCTCGCTCCGTTCCCTTTTACCTGTTTGCGCGAGGTGTTTGAGGGGTATGGTGGGTATTTGCATGATGTTGAAGTTTGTTGGGTACAGGAAGAGCCGAGGAATCAAGGAGGATGGGGGCATGTGAAAGATAGGATTGAGAGTGTGTTGGAGGATGTGGGTGTGAATTTGAGGAGTGATTGGTTGGGGTTTAGAGGGAGGAGGGAGTGTGCGATTCCGGCGCCTGGGATTGGGAAGATGTATGCACAGCAGCAGAAGAGTGTGATTGCGAGTGTGTTTGAGGGTTTGTGATTTTTGTGTACTTTTGACTTGTCACTGTATGTAGGAGGACCCTGTCTGGGGTTTTGTATATTAACCCATTCCTGAGTCGAACAATCTAGTTTAGGTGCAGAGCAAGTTAGGTGAAATCTACCTCCAGCAAAGCATTCTCAATCAAGTCCTCTCAACAGATGTGCAAGTTATTATTGAACCACAAATGCTCAAACTAGTCACTTTAACAGAATCACATCCATGTTCACGCCACAGGCACTCCATACATTCGGTAAAAATCGGCGACAAGATAAAGGCTACCGGCAACAACGACAAGTCCACTGTCATCTATCCTCTGTGCCGCCCAGGCAATAGCATCCGAAAGCTGTGTCCCTGGTATCCTAGCAGGGTCAGCCACCCAGTGATCAATGTCCGGAATCAAGTCTCGAGCGACCATGGCGAGCTCTGCGGGAGCAACAGGCTCAACCCACGGCATACCATCCGGCGGGGAAAAGTCGAGTAGCGCAATGTGAAGTCTCATTCTATCATGGAGGTTAAAGGACAGAAGGGGTGAAAGAGTGTGAGAAGGGTTTTTGGAGGGAGAGTGGGAAAGAGCGATAATGTAGACAACGTCCACCGTCCGATCTGTCGATTGTGCGACTGTCCATTTCACGTAGTCGGTTAATGTTCTGGCGGATGCGGGATTGTGCGCTCCGTCAACGAGGACTGGAAGAGGACGAGGAGCTGAAATAGTGTGGAATGAAAGCCTTCCGCGCCAATTCACGCTTTCTATCCCGCGTTTCACAGCCAGGGGTGACATGCGGTCAAGGAGCATGGACCGAAGCGGGTTGTCTTTGACTAGCAAAACTGAAACGACAGAAAGGGCAGTGGCCAGATTCTCGATTTGATGTACGCCATGAAGGGGAAGTATGGCTGTGATAGCTTCATCATGGAAGGTGGGGAGGTGGAAACGCACTCGATTTTCCTTTGGTGGGTGGAATGGCACCGTTTTCAACGACACCCTCGACATTTCTGCGGCGCCGCTGACCACAAGGAGAGGCTCCAAAACAGACTCCTTCTCCAGCAACACAGCCTTGACGACATCAACCACCTCTGGGTGATTCTGGCATCCCAGGACAAACGGTTTCCCAGACCGGGCGATCCCCGTTTTTTCTCTCGCAATGGCCTCAAGGGTATCTCCCAAGAAGGCTTGGTGGTCGAGATCGACGCTGGTCAGGGCGGATACTAGGATGGCTTCGTCAGGGATGATGTTGGTAGCATCCAACCTTCCCCCCATGCCCACTTCTACGACTGCCACATCGACGCCGGTCCGCTCAAAGATTTGCAAAGCCGTCAGCGTAAGAAGCTCGAAATTGGTGAGTCGAGTGGCGAGTTGGTCGTCGACGCGCTCGACCTCGCCTCGCACTGAGTTGTAGAGCTCGGCATCGACTGGCTGGTGGTTGATAGTGATGGAGTCGGCGACGGATATCAGATGTGGGCTGTTGTATCTGCCGACTTTGAGAGGAGGGGAGGGCGAGAGGAGAATGGAGGAGAGGATGGCGGTGGCGCTGCCCTTCCCGTTTGTTCCTGCTATATGGCATGTAGGGCGAGTATAGGCGGGGAGATGCAAAATTGCTTTCTGAAGCCGGTCTAAACTGAGATCAATCATGTTCTAGAACCGTCGGGATCTCCCGCGGTGCTTTATGCTACGACCACGTAAAAGATCACTTCCAACTTCATCAGACCTTTTTGTTTATCTTCTGCTTCGCGAAGTGTTTTGGACGAGTCTCGAGTGGAGTTTCGGATTCATTCGGGATCACTTGCCTTCGCTTGGATGAATTAATCAAGGACAGAGACTGCTGTTGACTCGATTGATGATTGCCTAATGCTTCATCTTGAACAGTTTTGATTATGCAAGACGCGGTATTCGTTTTACTGGATTTGTATACAGAACCGCCAGACAGCGCAAGTGGAGTCGTGCAACTCTGCGACATGGTGTCCGCGGGGACATAAAGCGAAGATGAAAAATCATGAACCAGGAAAGAAAAAAACTTGTCCGCGCATGTCAAATTGATTGAAATCGCAACTCGGTGTTCTTGCGACGATGCTGACTTGGCCTTCCCCCCAGCCAACTTGGTCATATTTCAGGCGCGGAAAGAACTTGACTAGGAACTCTCTGGACATGGTGTCCGTTTCCCTCGGTTTTTGAGCTGCCGTAAGATTCCGAGCCCGAATCAAGTGGAATGATCTCACAGGGTCACCGGCGTAATTGTAATTTCGAAAAAGCTTCATGGATAGCTCTCCCCTCCCAGATTCGTTACAAGTATTCTATGGCAACTCCGACCTGCCACGACAAGTTCTGCCTGTTCAACACGTCCGAGTGAAGCTTGGCCTGTCAAAATTTGGCTCTCACCTTGACAACTGATTTGTGGCTGGTGACCAGAAAAAGAGAGAGAGAGAGAGAGAGAGCCCCCTGCGGCAGCGCGGAGCTTCTTTTGGATGAATGATAATGTCCACATCAAGTCCGAGGCCTATTTTCACCGAGGGCCTGTGTTTATCACTTGTGCTGTGCAGAATGGACGTCTGACGAACATGTTACCAAGGTAAGTCGTCTAGTTCCGCGATTTCTGGGAAAGGATATCTTATCCTAAACTGAAAGAGAGCTCGATGTCACCCTGCGGAAATGAGAAATGCTCAAAACCAAGGTAACCCATATACAAACGTGGGGGATCTACACTTTTAGAATCTTGTCACAACCGCTCGGACGCTTTCGTTGTTCTTTTCATGTTCCTTGGCGCTTTGGTAAACGAAAAAAGCAACCTGTCGGCCAATGAAGCGTATCTTGATATAGTCAAACAAAGACGATGGCTTCTACGCATGGCGGGTTCCTGGGAGGTCCAGTCGTCATGCTGAAAGTTTTTTCTAGGACGGGTGTTTGTATACACATATATGCACTTAATACCCTGGTTCCTGTCATCGGGTTACGCATGCTCCGTCGCTTTGTAGCGAGTGACAGCAACGCCATAATTACGCTCTCCACTTGCCAAAAACAAAAAAAAAACGGAGAACGGGTAAACCGGTTGCGGCCCCAACGTCAACGAGGACATTTTCCTTGTCTGCGAAGCTTTCTACCAAGTCAGCTCGACACTAAAAAAAAAAGAGTTGGCAACCAACCTCTCGAGGAAGTTGCCAAGTGTCCTGGTAAGTATTGATGATAGACTTGTTGTATTTTGGAGATCTTACTGCCCTCAAAAGAGAAGAAAGCCTCGCTTAACCCGCATGGGGATATAGGCTTAGAGCCCAAGGTTCTGCCAGGGCAACTGTGTGACGCATGCTTCTCTTGATCTCAGGCACCCTGTTCCCCCCTCCCTCCTCCCCTAGGGCTGATCCAAAGTCTGTATACGTGCGTGTGTATGTGTGTGTCGCGTATAAAAATCTCTCGTCAAGGGAGGACGAGAATGGCTAACCAACCAAACCTTGCGAACCTTAAAAGATGCGCTCACAGATTTTGTCTACTCTCGTTGCTGCTTTGCTCAGTGTGGTTGTGATTGGTGCTGTACCGCTGGTAAGATACGGTCTCTCTGACTTTTTGTAGGATCGGCTTTTGTGATTGACCCTTCTTTTTTTTTTTTTTGCAGGAGAGACCTGAACTTTTGAACCACGATAGTGATAGTGAAGGTCTCGCTTCAGTGAGTTTTGAACTCTCATCAATAATCTGGTTCTCATGGCGTCTTTTTAGCTTGGTGCAGGAAAATGGGCGGAAGATTATTCTGCACCTGGTTGGAAGAGGGAAGATGCTTCTGTGCCTACTTGGAAAAGAAAAGAAGCCTCTGCGCCAGAGTGGTGAACGATTGGGGCCATTATACAGTGTTGCTGTTGATGATTGAGAGAGAGAAGGGGGGGATACAGGGGACTTTTTTGACTCAGGAAATAGACGATTCCATTTTCGACATACGCATTTTAGCAGGTTCCGACTTGATAGAAAGAAGTAGGTGTGATTGAATTTCATGTTAATATCTCAAAATTCATGTAAATAAGTGTACAAGCCTCAAAGTTACTGACTGGCTGAGCATGTGAGTTTTGATCGCGAGCTTTAGAGGTAGCAAGAAAAGCTCGTACGAGTACGAGTCGTTTATTCTTATTGTCAGGTTAGAATCAAGCTTACGCTCATATTGTCGCACTCTTGTGGATTCATCTTTCGACCTCATCATGATGCTGATATAGGGGGCTCACTCATATGACCCTCTGCCCAGAGTAGGGGAACTACTCACCTACTGTGATCATCACGATCAATAGAGGATACGAGTTTGAGTGCGAAAAGAATTTTTGGTTTTTGCGGTTGATAGGGGGATATGCAAAATTCTGTGTGAGAGAGAGAGAGGTAGTGGCCACTCTTGAGGTATTTTACCTGAAAGCTTAACACTCCAAGTTCTCTCTTTAGGCCACACCGATGGGACGGGGGGCCCCTTATCAGTTATTAGCGCGCTCACCCGTTCCATTCATTTTTGAAGTTGCCTGCATTCGGTCAAGACGCCGTCAGAATCACTTCAAAAATTGATGAATAAGACGATGGACTGTTCTGGAGAGAAGCCATCCATTGCGCAGTCATTTCGAGCTCGGGAATGTCGATGGCATCATGTACTTGTACTTGTACTTGAGGAGTCGAAACTGTCGTACATCGGGAAAAACTCTTGTGCTCCCAAGGTTTCTAATGGTCCCAGACCAAGAGGTGTATCATGTGTCTGTTCATGAGGCGGGAGAGTATTCAGGAGCTCATCCACGCTGAGAGAGGAGAGTTGCGGCTGGGGCTGCGAATGAGAGGACTGAAAATTGAAGTTGTTGAAAGTGCTCAGGAGCAATAGGTCTGGTTCCGGGAGAACATCGACCTCCTGATGGAACTGAGGAAATTCGGAACCAGACATTGCCCATGAGTGGAAGAACGCTGGACCGGCGCTAGAGGGACGACGCTGCTGACCAATCGTCATTCGCCGCTGATGTGACAACAGAGAAGAAGGATCAGAAGGCATGACAAATGGGACGGAAGGAATCGAGATGGCAGCACAAGGATCGAAATAGTCGTGCTGCAGGTGCGGCAGGGGGACCGAGGAACACCGTCGAAGACTTTGCAACTGGGTGACCGGCTGGACAGGTGTCTGCGAACGGATTCTATCCAGGTTCCGTACAGCCTCGGCTAGCTGTTCTTCCTTCTTCCCTTCGAGAAGAAGTTGAGCAACCTCTTCACACCTGCGCTCATTCTCCGGCGTGGGTAGCGGCTTGTCCTTTTTCTCTTTGTTCTTGTTGTGAACAGGGCAGAAACGATAGTTAGGATACTTGATTTTATGCTCAGCCTTGGCATGTTTAGCTTTAACCTCCCA
>Ga0153926_100195_pt1 | contig 13772 bp, 7 predicted proteins | sample TSNJ010MetaG_FD_104716 | JGI IMG/M metagenome (GOLD analysis project Ga0153926, IMG submission 104716) | Attine ant fungus gardens microbial communities from New Jersey, USA - TSNJ010 MetaG | ecosystem: Host-associated > Fungi > Mycelium > Unclassified | place: USA: New Jersey, Wharton State...
ATAACAGATAAATCTTTTAACTTTGTATTTAATTTAATTAGTTTATTTGGATAATCAATAATTTGAGTTATTTGATATATTGTGGAAGATATTAAAATTGTATGGTAATTGGGTTAAGTTTATACAAAGTGTGTTATAGTTTTTTATATAAATTTTTATGATAAAATTGTTTAGTCTTGTTTTAAAATTTTAGTTGCTTATTATTGTTGTATTTATACATTTATGTATTGGTAATTTTTAGTTAATTCTTACTGTAATGTAATATTACATTGTATATAACTTGTCAAGTGTTATTTAACTGAGTTACTTTAAATAGGTTTTATTATATATTTATATAAATAATAATCAATATATTAAGTATATGGTTTATTGCTAGGTTAGAGTTTACATTAAGTGATTATGGTTATACATAATTAATTATTAACAGCTATTGCTAGAGTGTAAAAGATAAATAAAACTATAATTGTATGTATGTTACCTATTGAGTAAGTGAGAGGATAAGAAAAAAAGTCAACAATATGTTGAAATATCTTTAACTATGTTTCAATTAGATAAACCTTTTTCATTGAAAACGTGTAATTAGAATTAGTTTTTAAATTAAATGAGAATGTATTGAAATTTAAGTATAAATACCGTGTGGTATATTTAAAATAACACGTGTAAAGAATGGTACGTTAAATGTGTTGGTAGATTTTAATCTAAATTGTAGATTGAATGTGTTTAGTTTTCAGTAAAACATAATATCCTAATAAATACAATAGTAAACTATTAACTATTATAGTAAAAGGTATTTAATAGTGTTAAGTTTGGAAAAAGGGAAAGATCTTGGATATTAAGTTAAATCAAATTTGAAGAAAACAGATATGTAAAATATAAAAACGTAAGTTTACTTAACTGTATGAGGAAGATAATGTTCAAGCAAAGTATGGATCATAGTAATTTGCTACATATGGTCAATGAGCTATCTCGAAAGCAACTTGATTAAGGTGATCATCTTTATAAACCTAATTGTAATTTACAATGGTAACCATATACACCTATAGAACTAAGCAAGAGGTAGCAATGTGCTTTTATCAAAAATAGTTTTATAACTAGTACTTCAATCTAAATTTAGATATTTTCAATTCTCAAATAACGAATTAGGATAACAAAGTTTGAAACAAACAAAACCACATTGGAATAAAAAGAAAATATATATAACACCTTTCAATCTAAACTATAGAAAAAGCGCATCAATTTAGATAAAACTAATAATAAACACACTCTAATCAAAGGTTATGCAAAATAATTAATTAAATTAATATCCATTAAAAACAGTACGTTATCATCTATACTTATATAAATATAAGCAGTAATCTGCATTCATCTTTACGAAATGTTTAACTTTAAACAATAAATTAATTCCAATCTTAATTTTTCTATGTTTGTCATCAAAACAATTAATAAATTAACACTCTAGTATATGGTTAACATTTATATACTTTGTTCATATATAGGGTATAATTAAATATATTAAATATTTCTGATATAGAAGAAGGTATAATTAGTATAATATTAGTTTCATAACTATTTAATTAATCTACACGTTTAGCATTAGGATAAGTTTTAAAAATTAATTTAAATGAATAAAAGGAGTTAGACCTGAAGTTATACTTTATAAGATATTAGAATAATAAGATGAAAATCCAAAGTAAGCATAAGCTAATTCAAGAATTAAATAATTTTATTAAAATCCTTATATTCAAGGTATAGTTAATAAAGTTTCTATTAACATTATAGTTTAACCCAAAGGAATAAAAAACCTCCTAATCGTCGATTATCTTGTATATTACCAATGCATTAAAAATTGCAAGATTTATTACATGAAACAGAGTAACATCATATTTACTAATACCTAAAGGTAATACCATATAACCTAGTTAAGATATACTACTAATTGCAATAATTATTTTTATCTCATTTTAACTAATCCACATAATGGTCAACGAAATCAATACTTTAACCTACTAGTGTTATAAATAATAAAGTAGTTGAACTATATTTAAAAAATAGAACTCCTCTTATTAATATATAAAATATAATCCAGCAGTTACTAGAGTGGGAGCAAGAATTAAAGCACTTACAAGTTAGGACTTTCCATACTTCCAGCTAATCAACTATATACTGGTATATTTTCAGTCTTAGCCATAGTTCCTATTAAAATAAATAAAACAATTATAGTTATAGAAGTTTCATTTAAAAAAGGACAAATACTAAATATAGTAGAATAATCTAAAGAACCAAATAATGTAAATAAGGATACAATTCCTATACTTAGCCCATATCCAATGTACTCAAATTTATACAAGTAATAAAAATAGATTAGTTTATGTGTTTATTATATTGATAATTTTATCATCAAAGGTTTTATTTATATATTAAATATTTACAACAATTAAAGATTTTTAGATTAAACTTTTTTAGTGATTTTATTTAATGGATTTTATTCATTATTATATTTACTTTGTTTTATAATATTGGTGTATTTTTTATACAGAGAGTTTAGTACATTTTATGTTTAAAAATTGAGTTTTATTTGATACTATTAATTTATTATTTAATACTTTAGGTATTTATATTTCTATGAATTGTATTTTTTGTTTTTAACTATTACATCATTATATTTTAATGATTTTGCTTATCTTTTTAAACTAAATTTATACAAGATATTGATAATTAGTGTACTGTATTTATTATTCAATAATTATTTAATTAATAAATTTATTTTTAAAAAAGTCTTTACTATACCGTCTTTCAATAAATTCCTATGTTACCTAATACAAGGTAGCTTACATATTCGATCCTTTAGTACTCTATAAGAGGTATACAAAGTTAATTAACCCTTTGCCGAGTCTCATCCTCATCGTTAAGATCTTTCTCACTTAAAAAAGTTTATAATAAGGTATAATATATATAGAACTATAAGGGCGGATAAACAAGGAATAGGTCTTACAGCCTAGGAGAGCAAATAAGTAGGTTTATACTAAAAAAGATAGAGTAGGTTTTCAATATTTAGTTAGTTAAAATTAACTTAAGATTAAATACTTTAAATTAAGAATGAAGAGTTAGCTTAATTATTTACTAAATATTTTATCATAATTAATTAGCTTTGTTAGGGTTTTTAGATAAATTGTTCTTATTAGAACTAAGAAGTAAAATTATTTATACGTAGGATTTATTTCAAAGTAAAGTTTAATGTAATTATACAGCATCTTTTAAATAAGAACTAGTTTATAATATAAATACATATGCTTGTATTATAGATACAGCCATTTTCTAAACCAATTAGTGCTACAAAAAATGCGAATAAGAATTAAAAAGGCAGTTATTAAACTAGTTGCAAATAATTAATATAGGAAAGTACTAAATATTTTTATTCAAGTATAAGCCATATTAGCAAACAATCGTACTCCTAAATAAAGAGCTCTGGCTAATTAACTTATTACTTCAATTAAAACTATAAGTGAACTATAACTAAAGGTGTACCTTCTGATATAAAAATTAACACAAAAAATGTAAACCATGTATATATAATGCTAATATTGTTACAACTATAAAATAGTAAAACTTAAACATACAATTAAAATAATACTTGTAGTGATAGTAAAGAATAAGGTATATTAGCTATTAAATTTTAAATAAATTTTAAAAAAGAAGACCCATTAAATAAAAGGTAAATATATTTTAATTATTAATCCTAATTGTTTCCGATCGAGCACGTTACAAGATTGTAATAACAATACAGGGGTATCTTCCAAAGAAGTTACTAAACTCTTGTTTAAATTATTCTCTAAACTGTGATTAGCTCTAAATAAAAGATGGATTTCTATTACTAATATAAAAACTAGTATATAACTAAAAATTAGTTAAACTTATATTTAAATAACCTAATAAAGGTGCATTGATACTAATTAAAATAAGAACTTCAAATTGTTATAAAGGACTTTTGATTAAAATCATTAAATTTAATGCGATAAGTTACTTACTTTACCTTAAACCATTTTTGGATGGCGATTTTTAATATATCTGACCCTTAGCAATTATATTGAATATTTTATATATATATATAAGCGTAGGCAAGCACAAATAAAAATAAAAATCTAAATAAATAAAAGCCGACTTTATTTCATATGGTTAATTGAGAAAATTAGGGGGAAAGCCGAGTATTTTAAAAAATTCATTTATAACAAAACTTTTTATTTAAAATAATTTGTTTGAGAAATCACAAAGATCGAACGAGAAGTAGTGGGGTAAATTAAATTTTAATCTTCATTTTCTTTAAATTTTTAGTATTTTTATATTTTTATAAATTTGTTATATGCTGTTTTTATTTTATATAATGGTGTTATATCATATTTTATTAAAAAAGATTTTAATTTAAATATATTTATTATATTGAAATACATTTGTTATATTTATACTTAATCCCTTGTATATACAATAAATGTTATTAATTAACTATGTTTTATTTTTAATACTAGAAAGAATGCAAAGCTATTTCTTCCGAATCAATTTTATTTTTAACAGAGCTCTTTAAGAAATACATTTTAGCCAAACTAGTTTTTGTTTCCTTTAGGAAGTTTTTAGTTACCCATCTCCAACATAAACAGGCGTTTTGTACAGATACTATTTCTATCTTTAGAAGAGTTTTCCATGTTAAAATATCGTTCCCATTAACCGATCACGGGGTTTAATTTGGTAATCCATTCGGGTGTCTACAAGTTTTTGCTTATTCTTAAATTTTCTTTGCAACGTTTGATGATATCTCTTACCTTGTTTTGTTAAAATACAATGCTATTCCTTCCGATTCAATACTTTTGAATAACCTTTTGACAGACCATTTTTGATATTTAAAGCTGTAGCCTAAAAAATCTAGGTATGCTCCTTGAGGAGTTAATTTTAATCTTTTTTATAAGGAGATAGCCAAAGACCTCTTTCTTTTAAAAACTGTTATATGGCTGGTTTAATATAATTGATAATGATGGTTTTACTACTAGCTATTACGTTTAAATCATCAGCCTACCTAAAATAGTTTACTCCTAGTATAATTATGTTACTTTATAAGTACCCTTTACACGAATAACTTGGTCTTTATTAGATACTCGAATGGAGTTATTTACCAGTTACTCTAGTCTGTTTATCGTCATGTTTGCTAGCGTAGGAGAAATGATTCCACCTTGTGATGTTCCTGATACAGGGTCAATTGTTTTATTTTCAACTATAAAATTGGGGGTTAAGCAGGATTTCACAACTAAATTTAGTTTATAAAAACATTTTTCATTATCCAGTCATGATTAATATTATCAAAAAAACCTTTAATGTCAGAAACAGCATATAAATTATACTTGTCCTTCGCTGCTATAAAGTGCTACCTGCAACTATGTTTTTAGTTCTAGCTAATCTACCTTTTTTAAAATGGAATTATTTTAACCTGATGTCCATTTTTGTTTTTTTACCAATATATGTAAGGTCGGAAACCATAACTATTAGGTTCGCTAGTTAATTAAACTAGAGGTAGTAAAACTAGATTCATTAGTGTTTGCTGCCTTTGCTTTATTTTTAGTTTTTATATGGGAATCCCAACGGTATTTGTTTGTTTAGGTATCGATACTTTTTGATAGCTTGAGGTTTGTAAATATTAGTATTTTTCAATGTATCTCTTACAAATTCACTTAGTTCAACCATAATTTGGCCAACATTATAGTTTAATGTCATTTTATCAATCCCGGGTGTTTTTGATCCTGCTTTTCTTCTAAGAAGGTAGTGGGAGTGTAGTCTAAAGTTCCAGGATTTAGCTAACAATGTCTTAAATTCATGAACTTTTTAGATCTTATTTTTTTAACTTGGCTAATTTAACTAGGTCACATTGTTTAGTTTTAACTCTATCATAAATCTCATTAAAATCCCGTATTTAAATTTAAGCGAATGAGGGTTTATTCCTATCTAGTATTTTACTAAAGTCCTCGTCTCGGAATAGAGTTACACCAATTTGGTTCGTTAAACATAAATAAAACTTACTGAATTCAGCAGTCTAATATCTTTTTTTTTTTAGCCCAAATCGCAGTTTGTTATCCTCCGCGTTACCGCTGGCCTTTTTTTTGTTTATCAGCTGTCTTGCCCCTGTCTTTATTAATAATATTCTTACCAAAGGCTTGAATAAAGTTAGTCCAGCTGGACAACATCTTGTATTCCTCTATTAACAGGGTTTTATAGAGAGAATTAGATTTGTATAAAGGAACATCATATAATAGGGCTGGTTTTTATGGGTTTAATCTCCGCTTTATTCTTGATTGCCCGTTTTATTGATCTTCTTATATAATAAGAATAGTTATACCGGTAATATAAGTTGTAAACCCCCCCCTTCTATAACAGTGTACCCTGTAATACCTATCAAAGATGCTGCGAACGCTTTATGATTTGAGCGAGCAACATTCCATAGAGTGGTTTAATGTTGACATGTGAACTGTCTTTCATACGAAGGTTAGCTTTCGCTAGACTTACCTCAACTTTAGCTCCAGGTATGGTAGTAATCGGTCTAAACCACCTTTCCATTTTTTCCAAATTAGCATTTTCTCGAATTATTAGCAGGATGGGACTTATAATAACCCAAAGCTTAAACCTGATCTTTTTGTTTTTTGTTTTTAACCAGTATTTCAACTGGTCTTGATCAGTAAAATTTCATGAAATGAAACGTCCAATAGGGGTCTAAACCATCCACTCCATTTAGTTTTATGTGGCACATCAACAAAAGCTGAAGGTAATTTTCTTTACCAATAAATAATTATAGTGTCATATAGTAAATCTAATTCTATTTCTAGGTATTTTGACCTTTTATTTTTAGCTACCTATTTTTTTTTATAATAGATTTATATACTAATTTATTTTAAAGATCCTTATTAATATTATTAATTTATTTAAAATCAGGCCTTCATAGTATTGATTAGTATAATTCATAAAATTATGATTTTGATTTTAATAAAATTTATGATTTTAATCCTTGAAATAAGCATTGGCTAAATAAGATAAACCTACTTATATTATACCGTTTTCTTTTTAATAAATTATGTCATTACGGTTTGCAAATATTAATATTAGAAGCCGGTTCCGTATAGATATTTATGTAATATCCTAATACATTCAACTGAATATTAAAACAAATGAATATATATCACCAGTATAAAACTGCAGTTTAAGTTGAATCAATATATATTGATTATCTAGTAAAATTGATAATACGGCATTCCAAATTTTACTTAAATTACTAGTAAGAATTTGATTTGGGAATACTTGATCATATAAGTCTTGTGAATATTCTAGCCACTCATGTGTATAATTTTTATATTTTTTGCGCATTATTTTTATAACTATTTTTAATAGAAAATTAAAGATAATCAACAAATGAATAGGGGCCCCGGGGAATATAAACTTTAAGACTTAAGAAAATGAATACAAAGGTTGGAATTTAATAGCATAACTAGGTTTAATTTAATTAAAACCAGAAGACAAACTAATCCTATTGCACTTAACTAAGGGTTATGGTAGTGGGAGAGATATACTATCTGCCCGGAATTGTCGTAAGAAAAGATAAGATTAACCTCTAAAATTAATCAAGGTCGAGTAACTACTAAACGACCCCTACTTTCTTTTAAAAGAACTTAAGCAAGGATACCTGGACGAATACCTCAGTTAAGGAAATTTGCAGTAGTAGAATTAGCTCCGAATCACCCAATGTAAAAAAACCAACAAAAAAATAAGGGTTTGAAAAGCGATAGCTTTTATTTTAAAAAAATCGCACAGGTAGAAGCAAATTAGCGACCTCAAGTTAAATTCTAAGATTATTCGGGACTTCGTATAAAAATAATCGCCCACGCTAATAAAATGCCAACGCGCATACCTAAAAGGCAAGAAACCGCGGCGGAGTACATTGAGCCACAGTCTAAAACTTACCAACAAGACCCTCTTACATGTGAGAGGACTACTTTTAATTGAGTTCAGCAAGCGTTAAATATAACCTATGCGACAAATGGCAAGAACAAAATCTCGTCCGCAAATAATAACTCAACGATTCCTGTGGCCAGACAGTAGAGTCTATATGACCTGGAAGTATGTTTTAATAGGCAACTTAGAAAAAAATGTATGAAAGAAGTACAACTAAATTTAGGCTGAACCAAACCTTCGAACGATAACTGTTTACCTACTATTCCTCGCGCAGGTACAGTAAAAAACTTAAAGCAAAGAAACAGAAGAGACTAAAAAGTTAGCGTCAACGTTAAGCGACCTGTGTTAGGATAAAAAGGGAGGGTGTTACTGAAGAAAATAGGAACAACAATAAGCCTCAATATTACTTAACATCTGCAGTAAAGATGATTAAATCTATAACCGTAGAGCTCTGTATTGAACGGACGGATAAGACTTTTTAGAATTGGGAAGTATTCGAGTAATGAAAGGTAAACTTCGTTATACAGAACAATATAACCTCGGTTCCTCATATTTTTTGATATAGCAAAATGATCCATACATGTTTTATTTACTTAACTAGTAATATTGTTAAGAAATTAACTAAAGGTTTTATAACTGGTGTTACTATTGGAAAATACTACTTTTTGTATGTAGGTGTTATAAATTCTGTAGAAAAGAACAAAAGAAAAAGATTAAAATAAAGGTAAACCTTCAGGTCAGAATACCGATCCGGAGGTGATCATCATAATAATTCAGGTGAAAATAGTCATCATTAAGTTAATACTAACAATGAAAGTACTAAAACTGGAAAGCCAGTAGTAACAGTTAATATAGATTAATATATAATATAAGATTTGTAATTTAATTAAGTCGGTTTTGTATTTGTATTTGTATTTGTATTTGTATTTGTATTTGTATTTGTATTTGTATTTGTATTTGTATTAATATAACATTATTAGCTTCTCTCAAATTTAAAAAATATATTCAAGGTTTACTATCATAAATTAAGGTTTTTGTTTTTCTAATTTAATATATATATTATATATAATATTGTTAGTTTTTTATGTGCTATTTTGTAAGATTTTTAATATCTAATTATGAATATAAATTCTTCTAATTAAAAAAATGGCCCCGACTAAGCGCCACCCAAAAAAGAATTAAATTAAAACGAAAATTTAAGATTATTCTTTTTATTAGTTTTTTTAAAAAATTTTTATTTTTTTTTTCTAATGGATTAGGTATTTGCTGTTTTCTAAGTTATTCTCAAATTTTTATTTTGTATTACTGAATTAATAGAAGGAAATTTAATTTTAATTATTTCATCATTGATTTTTACTTTTAATTTACTGTCATTATTACCAAAGGATACTGCATCTGCACCATAAGATTTAATAATAGCAGATCTAAAGTTAGCATCAAAATCAAGTAAGTATTTATTATCAGAGTAAATATTACAATAAGCAATTTTTATTAATCCAGTTAAAATATTAACTTTAATACAAGGAACTGCAAAGCATTCATGAATTGAATCAAAAGATAGATTCTCTAATTCTTTAAGTTAATTAACGATAACTAAGCATAAGCTTGCAGCATCAAAAGAGTGTATAAGATTAGGCATAAGAGCAATTTTTTTGCTTATTAAGGTTGAATTGGTTTTTATTTAAAATGTTTAAATTTAAGATATTTTTAGTGTATGAAAAGGGTTTAACTTTAAGAATTTATGTTCCGAAAATTTGTTGGTTAATGACTAAACAAGTTGGTAAATACCAAGGAATAGCTATTTTTAATTTATTTTAAACATTAGCAACACCTTTCAAATATTCCGATAAAGCAGTCAATTTAGGATAATCATCAAATATTGAAATAGTTAAAGCTTTTCTTAGGTTTTTTTAAAAACCATTTAGTTAAAGATAACTTCTTTGCTTTTGATTGGCTTTTAACTTTCATTTCATATATGTCAAAATCTTTTTTTTTTTGTTCTCTGTCCCCCTTTTTGTTTAATTCCAAAATCATAAAAGTTAGGATTTTTCTTTTGATCAAAACTATCTTTAAGATACTCAATAATAGAAGAAGCAGAGGCATTATAAGGTATAGCTATAACAGCTTTTTTAATTATACCTCGAAAAATATCTAAATTAGCTAATTTTGCATAACTTTTTGTTATCTTTTGCACTTAGTTTTATTTTACCTAGTTTAAATTCTTCTAATTTATCAAAAATTATTTTTAAAATTTAAAGCAATAAAGGCATAAAAATCTTTAGGCATATCACTCATTTTAGATTAATTTAAATTTAGCTCTGTTAGCTAATGAAAGATCATCAAATAATAAACTTAAATGTTGAAAACCATTACAACTGGCATCAAGCTGGATAGGTAAATTAATTAAAAAATATTTACTGTTATTTTTAATGCTTCAACATACTTTTGTATTAAAAAAGAAGCTAAGGAAAAGTGTTTTGTTCTCACCTTTATTTAATAAAATACCATTATCGAAATTGATAATATCTTCTAATTTATGTTCAACCCGGGCTATTTTATCTAACTAAGATTTTTTCCTAGATTATTACCAAAACAGTTAGCACCAAATATTTTTAAGTAGTTAATAGCATCTATAGCATCTTCTTCAGTTAATTTAATTTCTTCTTCTTTACTAAATTCTATTAAACCTTTAGATAATTCTATACCTTGATAATTTAAGTATTATGTAATACACTATAATCTTCCTTTATAATATAAGGTAACATAAAAATAATTTGATCCTACATCTCTAAATATAGTTGCCAATCCTAGATTGTTCAGTTCTAAGTGTTTTTTACTATTAAATGATGCAAGTTATTTATGTTCTTTCAAAGTAAGTTTATCTTTTTGGATAAAGGATGAATATAATTAATATTTGTAAATAAGCCATATTTATTGTTTGTTTATAATATAAAATCCATAACCTTTTTAATTAATGTTAAAAGCAACCGAGTTAATTTGGTTTACCATTTTTAAATTATCATTTTCTCTTAAGTTGATACTTTTGGAACTTACTTCCCAATTAGATAATATTATTTATTCGCTATACTCTTTTTCGTTTAATAATTAGAAATTCTATTAGGTAAACCCTGAATATTGATAGAAATTTTTAATAGAGGCATCAAATTAACCAACTCAGATCCATTAAATATTATAGTTTTTTTTTGTTTTTTTTTTTCATTTCTAGCTAAAACTTTATCCTCAACTTTAATAAGTTTAAATTCTGTCATAATATTAATTAAATGATTTTCAAGATCAAATCGTAATTGGGTATTTGTTATTTGATAAATTAATTCCTGATTTTCTTCTTTCCATTGAATGTAAGTTATATTAAGATTAGATTGTTTTTCTTTTTAAATAGGCCAAGTATATAATTATTTAAATTTTAATTTCATAAATCTATGGTAACTTAACCTTGATAGGTTTTATTTTGAAAAGATGGTTATTAGAAATAATATTTATTAATCTTCCTTACATTATCTGTTTAAAAATTATGTACTTGTTTGACATTTTATTAAATAATTTTATTTAGATAAATCTTTGTCTTTTGTTAATAACCTTATTTTATAATTATTAATATTTTTTGCTAGTCTTGGTTTTAGTTAAATCAATTTAGGATTTATTGCCTTGTTAATTTGATTCTCGTGATGCTTATTAACTTGACTTTGACTAGATAATTTAAATTTAGTCATTTCTATTGCTTGTTTTGTAATAATTGTTTTATTTGTAATTGTTTACTTGACTCATTGTTATGTTTGATATTTATAATTAATAGTAATTTTTTTTAAATAGAACTATATAAATCATATGCTATACTTGTAATACTTAATTTCCCTTTACCTTCACCTATAGTGGCTTTATTTTCTTATAACCCGGATAAGGAGTTATTGTTATTTAACCTTTTTGTTGTTACTTTTTGTAAGGAATGTAATCGAATCCATTATAACTTTATTTAAAAATCCATAAATATTAACCATTCCATAAAGCATAAAAAAAAATAATATCTTTATAATAACTAGAACTCATAAAAATTTTACTCCTAAAACCCTCCCTTGTAATGCTATTAACCACTTGTTTATTAACCATTAATTGCACTTATATAAGTGCTTTAAATTTAAATGAATATACTAAATTATCTAATAATCAGTTATTTATAATAAGCGTCCGCCTACCCCTACCTTGCAATACCTAGCGTTTGTGTTTGGTTTTCATTTATACCTAGGTAAAAAGAATCCTATCGGCTTAACTTAATTGGTTAAATTATTCATTCTTGTTCATATATTAGAATAACTAGTATTAATTATAATTTTGTTTAATATCAATAGTTTTGAGTTTAAATCTTAAATCGGCCTTTTATTAATTAATTTGGATCTAATACCATGTATCTTTACAAATTTTGGTTTATTCTGTTCTGTTATTGTTCTGTTATGTTATGTTTTTTTGTTCTGTTATGTTGTTAATCTTAAAACTTTTTTAAAAAATTTCTTAAATTACTAGCGCTAAATAAATTAGCTCAAAGAATAAGGGTTACATATAAATAATAAATATCAATAATTGATAAAATCATAAAAGGTCAAGATGAATTTGTTAACTTATTAAATTTATAATTTAAAGATAAAGACCATAGAGAAATATTAAGTACTATTAAATAACCATTCCAATTTTTAAGTATTTACCTTGCAATATCGAAAGTTAACTATTCGTTTAAAATGATTAAAGATATTAAATATATAAATATATGTAATCTATACGTAGTTAATCATAGCTTAAATGAAGCAATGTGTAAATTTACACCACTTATCAACTTAACTAGAAAGAGTAATGTAGCCGAAAAGACTAATTTAATTTTATTAGCGATAATTATCTAAAGATTTCTATGTATTTGCCTTTTGTACATAATTAAATAGATAGCTCTGAAAATAATAACAATTTAAATTAAATATTAATAAAGATTTTATTAAAAAAACTGTTCTGACAATTCATTCAAATATTAAATCATATAAAATTTATAAGCATATTATAGATAAATGTCAAAAGTATAGAGATGGTAAATTTTAATAGAATTCAATTTGATTAAATACTTATTTCACCAAAATTTATTTTAAAAAATATAAGTAAATACTTTATAAGTTACTTAAAAATTAAGAGTACTAGAATTAAATACTATTCTAAACTAATTTAAATTTTCACTAATTTTATTTTTAACTTTTATTAAAAGTTTTTAAAGCAAAATACTACACTTAAATACTATTACACACAAAATTAAAATAAAAACTTGAATATTTTAAACTAAAAATAACAAAAAATAAAAAGATAAAAAAATACAAACAAAAAAGAATGAATACTTTTCTACACAAAGGTATTTAAATAATAAATTAATACAAAATGACAAAATTAAATATAATTAAATATAATACAAAGTAAGGTAATGTAACAAAAAATAAACGAAAAAGAACCACAAATTATTGAAAGATATATAATAAATTATGCTAATTAGTCCAATGTCTATAAGTAAAATATACAAGTAACAAATAATATTTTTCCTATTATAATAAAGAAATTAAAGCAATAAAATATATAAAATATAGTTATTTAATCAATAATCACCCCTGAATAAAAAAAGGGAAAATTTAGTTTTAAAACTTGTTAGATCTAAATATTTTTAATAAAGTACCTCTCTTATTTTAAGTAAAAACAATAGTAATTTTGGTATTTTCTGCATAATCAAAAAGATAAATTTAAATTAAATAAAATAA
>Ga0153926_100204_pt1 | contig 13635 bp, 15 predicted proteins | sample TSNJ010MetaG_FD_104716 | JGI IMG/M metagenome (GOLD analysis project Ga0153926, IMG submission 104716) | Attine ant fungus gardens microbial communities from New Jersey, USA - TSNJ010 MetaG | ecosystem: Host-associated > Fungi > Mycelium > Unclassified | place: USA: New Jersey, Wharton State...
AAGAAGAAAACAAATCAGGGGTAAGAGAGTGGACAGAAGAAGATGACGAGAAGATGGGCAACATGGTTGACCCATACTATGAGTTATAGAGAAATCCTCAGGACAAGAAAACTTAAGAGGGAGGTGGTGTCATGACATGGCCAAAATGGCTAAAGTCATTATTTACTTTTCTTTTCTTTTCTGGACTTACTACACAAGGATAGAGTGTAAGAAAGTATCACATGACTAAATGTCACAGAGTCACAGGGTTATAAGTCATAGTCAGGTGACATCATATGACTAAGTCACATGGGAACCATGGGAAGATAGTGCATAGACCATGTAGTAGTTGTATAAGTAGTATAGGAAATTTAACGGGAACTCCATTGAGTTCTCCTTATCAACTCAGACTAGGAGTAGTTCTAAGACGTCTTAGTCTAAGTTCTTATACATGACTTGGCAAAACGACTAAGTCATTATTTCTTTTCTTTTCCTTTCTAGACTTACTATACAAGGATGGAGTACGAGAAAGTATCACGTGACTAAGCATCACAAGAGTCACAGGGTTATGAGTCACAGTCAGGTGACATCACATGACTAAGTCACATGGGAGCTGTGGGGAGAAAGTACACAGACTATGTAGTAGTTGTATAAGTAGTATAGGAAATTTAACAGGAACTCCATCAAGTTCTCCTTGTCAACTCAGACTAGGAGTAGTTCTAAGACGTTTCAGTCTAAGTTCTTACATTTATATCTAAGTCAATGAATTCAACTAAAAGAAACTATGAAATTCACAACAAAAAAATGCTAGTAGTAATTAGGTGTTTGGAAGCATAGAGACACTACTTGGAAGGGACAAAAGTGTAGTTTGAGATATGGACAGACCATAAGAACTTGCAGTACTTTATGACTCATCAAAAGCTAAACTATAAACAAGCTAAATGGACACTGTACTTATTTAAGTTCAACTTTATACTTAAGCATGTACCAGGAAAGAATATGGAGAAGGTAGATGGGTTGAGTAGGAGACCTGACTGGCAAGAAGGGATAGAGAATGATAACAAGGATAGAACACTGATAAAGCCTGAGTGGATACAAAAGAAAGTAAGAAGAGAGGAAGAGATGTTGATTGAGGAGGAAAACCTAAAGGAAAAAATAAGGAAAGCACAGAAAGGGGACAAAAGAGTAGTCAAGACAGTAGAGGAACTAAAGTAGTCAGAGATGAAAACACTAAAGGATGAGGAATAGTCAATTGAGAAAGGACTGATACTAAAGGAAGACTGAATCTATGTACCTGAAAAGGGAGGGTTGAGAACAGAAATAATACAACTACACCATGACACACCAGTAGGAGGGCATGGAGGAAGGTGGAAAACAGCAGAACTGGTGGAAACATATTATTGGTGGTCAGGAATGACAAAGGAAATAGGGAGATATGTGGATAGATACAATGCATATTAGAGGAACAAGAATTGTACAGAAGCCCCAGCAGAAAAGCTGATACCAAATATGATCCTAGAAAAACCATGGAGACATATCAGTGCAGACTTTATCACTAAGTTACCACTAGCCCAAGGATACAATGCAATACTAGTAGTATGCAACCAATTTACAAAAATAGCCCATTTTATTACTACTACAGAAAAAACATTAGTAGAAGGGTTAGCAAGGCTATTCCAAGACCAAGTATAGCAGCTTCACGGACTCCCAGAAAGTATTGTATCAGATAGAAAACCTTAGTTTATAACAGGAATAATAAAGAAACTGAATGAGATGTTGGGAATCAAGACAAAATTGTCAACAGCCTACCACCCACAAACAGATAGACAAACAGAAAGAGTAAACCAAGAATTGGAACAGTACTTCCATATATTTACTGATCATAGGTAAGAGCAATGGCCAGAGTAGTTAGGGATGGCAGAATTTGTCTACAATAATAAAATTTACTTGGTAACAAAGATCTCACCTTTTAGAGCAAACTGTAGGCAAGATCCAAGAATAGGGTTTGAAGAAAGGAGAAGGAGAAGATACAAAGTAGCAGAAGAGTTTGTGGAAAGAATGAAGAGGATTCAGAAAAAAGCAAAAGCAACACTGAAAAAGACATAGGAGAAGATGAAGTAATATGCAGATAGGAAAAGAAAAAAAGGAGAGGAATACTGAAAAAAGGACTTAGTAATGCTAAGTACAAAAGATTTGAAGTGGCAGATAAAAGGAAGAAGAACAGAAAAACTAACAGAATAGTTTGTGGGCCCATATAAAGTGAAAAGAATAGTCTTAACAAATACAATTGAGCTCAAATTACCAAGTACTATTAAAATACACCTAGTAGTCAACATAAGTAGAGTACAATTGTATAAACCACAAGTAGAGGGCCAGAAAGTAGTTCCACTGCAACTAGTAGTCATAGATGGGAAAAAAGAGTATGAAGTAAAAAATCTTAAACAAAAGGAAGATACAAGAAAGGGACAAGTTTCTAGTTTGATAGAAGGGGTATACAGCAGAAGCAGATACATGGAAAGAATGAGAAAATTTAGAAAATGCGAAAGAGTTGGTTGAGAAGTTTGAAAGGGAGTATAGAAAAGAGGCCAAAGAAATTAGGTGACAGGAACTAGAAGAAGAAAAGAAGAAATTCACTTGAGAATTACCAAGGGAGTTTATAGCTAAACTAGTATATGGATGGGGAAGAAAAAGATATAAGAAGGAGAGGGAGAAGAGATAGGAAGAAAATTGGAACAGATGGAAAAGTTCCTCAGGACAAAGAACCTTAAAAGGGGGGCCGTGTTATAAGTTGGCTCTAAAGAAGAAAAATATCTCCCACATATTTGTCAACTTGATAGAAAACCTCCAGAAATATAATGCAGAGAAGATATAAATAGCATGGGACAGTATTATGTAAGAAGTATATAGTTATTAGTTATAGTCTTGTGACTATAGGAAGTAGATACATAGACCATAGGATATTTGTATAAGTACTAGTAGAAATCCAATAGAGGACTCTATTGAGTTCTTCCCTTTCAATTGTCACTGGTTGGGGTCAGAGCTTTATTCCTAAGTCTGTACCTTAACAAGGAGGACAGAAGGAGTGGAGGTAATTATAGAGGGAGTGGACTTACTAGAGAAAGTAAAGCAGTCAAGAGCAGAAGATGACAAAGTAGTTAAAGCAATGGAAGAGATAAAGCAGGCAGGAGTAAAGATGCTAAGAGATGAAAAATAGAGAGAAATAAATAGCATAATGTACAAGGAGGGAAAGGTATATGTACCTAAGAATGAGAAATTAAGAGTAAAGATTATTAGGTTGTATCACAATACACCAGTAGAAGGATATAGAGAGCAATAGAAAACAGTAGAATTGGTTATGAGAAACTTTTGGTAGCCAGGAGTAACAAAGAAGATGAAGCAATATATAGAGAGGTGCAATTCCTACCAAAGAAATAAAAACTGCACAGAACAACTAGTAGACAAATTAATGCCCAATTCAATACCAGAAAAGCCCTAGAGTCATATATCAGCAGACTTCATTACAAAGCTACTATTGGCATAGGGATACAACTCAATTTTAGTGGTAGTAGACAGATTAACAAAGATGGCTTATTTTATTTCTACTATGGAGAAAATATCAGCAGAAAAGCTAGCTAGGCTGTTTAGAGACAACATGTAGAAATATGAGAGGGCAGAGAAGTTTGTGATTAAAATGAAAGAGGTACAGAGAGAAGCAAAAGTGGTACTGGGAAAGGTACAGGAGAAAATAAAGAAGTATGCAGATAGGAAAAGAGGAGAAGTCAATGAATATAAAGTAGGGGACTTAGTAATACTCAGTACTAAGAACTTGAAATACCAAATAGTTAGAAGGAGGACAGAGAAGTTGACAGAGAAGTTTGTAGGCCCCTATAAAATAAAGAAGATTATATTAACAAATATAGTTGAATTGGAGTTACCTAGTACAGTAAGGATATATCCAGTAGTAAATATTAGTAGAATATGTAAATACATAGGGCAGGTGGAAAAGCAAAAGAAGAAGCAACCAGCTCTAGTTATAATTGGAGAAGAAGAATAGGAGGTTGAGAAAATACTAAATAAGTAGCAGATTAGAGAAAAAGACAAGTATTTAGTATGGTGGAAAGGATTCACAGCAGATTTAGATACTTGGGAAGGAATAGAGAACCTAGAAAACACAAAAGAAGTAGTTGAAGAGTTTGAAAGAGAGTATTGATAAGATATAGAGGATATCTGGAGATAAGAAAAAGAAGAAGGAATATTTAGAAAGGGAGAATTACCAGAAAGATTTATGGCAAGAAAGTTATATAGATGGACAGATAAGAGGTATAATGAAGAGTACTGGGCAAGGTTGGAAAGGAATTGGAAATGCTGGAAGAAAGAACCAATTAGAGGACAAAGAATAATAGAAACAATTAAGGAAGAAAAAAAAGAAATTGGTCAAAAAGAATCTAGACTTAAAGAGTAGAATAAAGAGGATAATGAAATGGGGAATATCTGTGACCTTTACTATGAGTTATAAAAATCCTCAGGATAAGGAATCTTGAGAGGGGGGTGGTGTTATGACTTGGCAAAATGACTAAGTCATTATTTTATTTTACTTTCTTTTTCTTTTCTTATTTGAACTTACTATACAAGGAAGAAGTGCAGGAAAGTGTTACATGATGATGTCATATGATATGTGTGGGAAAGTAGTGCACAGACCATGTAGTAGTTGTATAAGTAGTTTACAGAATCAAATAGAAACTCTATTGAGTTCCTCTTGTCAACTCAGACTTGAAGTATAATTAAGTCATCTCAGGCTAAGTCACTATAACAGTTATGTGTCCCTGATCCTATGGTCCTATCCAGCAGGGTCAGGAGTTGCCAAGTTGAGCTAAGGCAATTAAATATTATATAGTAATATTTAATTAGATATAAGGTCACTTTAGGAGGTTGGTCTAGTGTTCTAGAGGTGATGTTGGTAGAGTCCCCTTACATCTATCTTATACTCCTCTTCTCCATCTATAACTACTAGTTGTGGTGGTACTATCTTCTAGCCCTCTATTTGGGGTTTATATAATTGTATTCTACAGTCAAATCTCTAATAAGGTATATCTCTATTAAGACATACTTTCTAATAAAGTATATATTTTCCAGTTATTTTTAGTTACCAAGTTGGTTTGCAGAACATAAGATATACTTTTCCAATAAGGGATAGGATATACAATTTTTGGGTAGCATAAGGCATACTTTTTATTAAAATATCAGCCATCTGAGTTGTCATTTCCCCTAATAGTTTCCCAATTGTTTCAGCAATGTTATATATATTTAATCAATAATTTTTTTTTTTCATGATTTTCTGCAGCCCTAGGATCATATACTGTCATGCCTCTATGACATAACTAGCATGACAGGTCATATTATCACTCCTAATCTGGAACTTCCCTTTGACAAGTCTCTAGTATTCACTTTACTCCTTAGTTGGTCTAAAACCTCTTATATACTTTGCCTGTATTATTTTGTAACTAGTTACAAGATCATATTCTAGTTCCCAGTTCTGAAACTCTTATTCTCAAATATTCTGATCCAATTCTGAACTTAATAAGGCCAGTACAGTAAAGGGCTCAGTGAATGATGACTTTTGAATCCCAAGTCTGAGCAGAATATATTGGAGAGAGAGGGAGAGAAAATTCTGTATTTGTATACTGCAACAAGCAAGTAGGTACTGGGATACAGTGGGTGAGATACATAGCAGTACACTACTGACTATACCCAAGCTTTGAAAGGTTGGCTGGAGTTGTCCTAAGTTGGGTGTGAATGTTGGTGGTGAGCAGAACATATTGGAAGGCTTAATTTATATGTAGAAATACTATAGTAGGCTCATAAATAAACCTGTTTTTGGTCAATTTTCAGCTGAAAAAGATAAGTTTCTATCAAGACATACTTTTTAATAAGGCATACTTTTGACCAACTTTGACCATGACTGAGGGGTATGCCTTATAAGAGGTTTGACTGTACTTACATTGACTACTGGGTGTATTTTAATAGTCAGGGGTAATTCAAATTTGATTGTATTCATTGAAATAACCCTTTTTACTTTGTATGGGCCCACAAACTGCTTTGTCAGTTTTTCCATCTTTCTTCTTTTTATTTGCTACTTCAAGTCTTTTGTACTTAGCATTACTAAGTTCCCCTTTTGGTATTCATCTCCCTCTCTTCTTTTTCTATCTGCATACTATTTCATTCCTTCTTGTACTCTTTTTAATGCTGCTTTCACTTTTTTCTGAATTTCCTTTATTCTTTCTACAAATTCCCCTGCTACTTCATATCTCCCTCTCTGTCTGCCTTCAAACCCCATTCTTGGATCCTGTCCACAGTTCACCCTAAATGGTGATACTTTTGTTGCTGAGTGGATTTTATTGTTATAGACAAATTCTGCTGTTTCTAACCACTCTGACCACTGCTTCTGCCTATGATCAATAAATATACAGAGGTACTGTTCCAGTTCTTGGTTTACTTTTTTTGTTTGCTCATCCATTTGTGGATGGTAGGCTATTGACAACTTTGTTTCAATCTCCAGCATCTCATTCAGCTCCTTTATTATTTCCACTGCAAATTGAGGTCCTCTATCTGATACAATACTCTCTGGAAGCCTATGAAGTTTCCATACTTGATCTTAGAACAACCTTGCCAGTCTTTCTGCTAATGTTTTTTCTGTAGTAGCAATAAAGTGGGCCATTTTTGTAAATTGATTGCATACTACTAATATTGCATTGTAACCTTGGACTAATAGAAGTTTGGTAATAAAGTCAGTACTAATGTTATTCCCAGCCACCAATAGTTTCTTTCCACCAATTCTATTGTTTTCTATTTTCCTCCATACCCTCCTACTAAGGTGCTGTGGTATAATTGTATTATTTCTGCTCTCAAATCTTCTTTCTCTAGTACATAAATTTAATCTTCCTTTAGTACTAGTTTTTCCTCTATCAACTATTTTTCCTCTTTTAGTATTTTTATTCCCAACCTTTTTAGTTCTTCCACTGCTTTAACTACTCTTTCATCCTTCTTCTGTGCCTTTTTTATCTTTTTCTTTAGACATTTCTCCTCAATTAGTGTTTTTTTCCCTTACCTTACTTCTTTTTGTATCCATTCTGGCTTTATCAATGTTCTATCCTTGTTATTGTTTTCCACCCCTTCTTGCCAATCTAGTCTCTGTAAGAGAAACACTCAGAGGCAGTCACTCAATAAGCTAGAAAAAGATCCTGGAAGCTAGTATAATATTTGAGTAAAGATAGATCTACCTCTACAAGCTGTTATATATATTACAACAGGTGGTCTGTGCACAGTCACATGAACACTAACCTAATAATACCACATGTCCTTATCTAGTTAAATAGGTATCACTATAACAACACAAGACAAAAGGAATATAGGAAAGAGTGAAAATGCAATATAGAAGATATACTTAGTCCATAGATACTGAGCTTACCTAATAACTAAGCATGTCCCTAGGGTGTTCCCTTACAGTCTCCTACTCAGTCCATCTGCCTTCTCCATACTTTTCCCCGGTATGTGTCTAAGTACAAAGTCAAACCTAGATAAGTACAGTACCTATCTTACTTGTCTACAGTTTAGCTTCTGACTAGACATAAAGTACTGTAGATTCTTGTAGTATGTCCATATTTTAAACTATACCTTTGCCTCTTCCAGATAATGTCTCTATACTTCCAAACATCTGATTACTGTTAGTATTTCTTTACCGTAAATTTCATAGTTTCTTTCTGTTGGATTTATTGACTTGGATATGAATGCCACTGGTCTCTACCTTCCATCTTCACATTTTACTAACAGTACTCCTGATGTTACATAATCTAATGCATCTGCTTTTACTCACATTTTCCTGTTCAGGTCTGGTATTACCAATACTGGTTCTAATATGAATACCCTTTTCATTCCCTGAAACACCTTGTCATGACTCAGCCAAATAGCTAAGTCATTATTTATATTTCTTTTCTTTTTTCTTTTATTTAATTAGGAAATCAATAGATGTATGAGAAAAAAGAACTCAAAGGAGATGCATGGGGCTTTATAAATAGAAGTAAATACAGAATATGTATAAGTAGTGTACAGCAATTGAATGAGAACTCTATCAAGTTCTTCCTGTCAACTCAGACTTAGAGGGTAATTAAGTTGTCTTAGGCTAAGTCACTACACTAGAACTTGATTCCACATCTGGAGTACCATTTGCCTTGGACTATAGCAACTTAGCCTGAGATAACTTAATCATCCTCCTAGTCTGAGTTGACAAGGAAAACTCGATAGAGTTTTCATTTGATTACTATATACTACTTATATACCTTTGGTATTTACTTATATTTATAAAGTCCCATGCATCTCTTTTGAGTCATTCCCTCTCATACATTCACTTGGTTTCCTTATTAAATAAATTTTAAAAAAAGAAAAGAAATATTAAATAATAACTTAGCTGTTTTGCTAAGTCATAACACTACCTCTCTCTCAAGATTTCTCATCTTGAGGATTTTATGATTCATAGTTGGGATCAACTATATTACCCATTTTATCTTTATCCTCTTTTGTTCATTCTCAAATTTCTGATTCTTTCTGCTTAATTTCTTCTTCTTCTTTCCAAATTATTTCTAAAGTTCTTTTTCCTCTTGTTTGTCCCCCTTTCTATTGTCTTCAATTCCTTTCTAATCTTCCCCAATATTTCTTGTTGTATTGCTTATCTAACCATCCAAATAGTTTCTTTGCCATAAATCATCCTAGTAGTTCTCCTCTCTTGAACATTCCTTTTTCTCTTTTTTGCCATCTTACATCTTCCATATTCTATTGGTATTTCTTTTTAAACTCTTCAACTGTTTCTTTTATATTCTCTAAGTTTTCTATCCCTTTCCAAGTATCAGATTTGGCTGTGAACCCTTTCTATCATACCAAATACTTATTCTTCTCTCTAATCCATTACTTGTTTGGTATTCTCTCAACCTCCCATTCTTCTTCTTCTTTGATTATAACTGGAGCTAGTTGCTCCTTTCTCTGCCCCTCAACTTGCTCTATGTATCTATGTATTCTACTGACATTTATTACTGGATGTATTCTAATTGTACTGGGTAACTCCAATTCAACCACATTTACCAATATAATTTTCTTTACTTTATAAGGGCCTATAAACCTTTCAATCAGCTTTTCTGTCCTTCTACTAACTATTTGATATTTCAGATCTTTGGTGCTGAGCATCACCAAGTCCTCTACTTTGTACTTATTGACTTCTTCTCTCTTTCTATCCACATATTTCTTTATCTCCTCCTGTGCCTTTCCTAGTACTGCCTTAGCTTCCTTCTATATCTCTTTTATCTTTGTTATGAATTTCCCTGCTCTCTTGTATTTTCCCTTCTTTCTCACTTCAAACCCCATCCTAGAATCTTACCCATAGTTTGCTTTAAAGAGTGATGTTTTTGTGCTTGAGTGTGCTTTGTTGTTATATGTAAACTCTGCCAATCCTAGTCAATCTGGCCATTGCTCTTGTCTATGATCTATGAACATCCTTAAATATTGCTTGAGCTCTTGATTGACCCTTTCTGTCTGTCCATCTGTTTGAGAGTGAAATGCTGTAGATATCTTGCTTCCAATCCCCAATATTTTGTTCAACTCTCTCATTAGTCCTGCTGCAAACTGTGGTCTTCTGTCTGATATGATGCTTTTGGGTAGACCATGTAGTTTCCACATGTTGTCCCTGAACAACCTTACTAACCCTTCTGCTGACATTCTTTCTGTAGTTGGTATAAAGTGCACCATTTTTGTTAGTCAGTCTACTACTACTAAGATAAAGCCATATCCCTGAGCTAAAGGTAGTTTGGTAATAAAGTCTGCTAATATGTGTATCTAGGGTTTTTCTGGGATAGAGTTAGGTATTAATTTGCCAGCTAGCTGCTCTGTACAGTTTTTGTTCCTTTGGCAGGAGTCACATCCTTCCATATATCTTTTTACCTCTTTTGTTACTCCTGGCCACCAGAAGTTCCTAGTGACTAGTTCTACTATCTTCTATTGTCCTCCATGTCCTCCTACCAGTGTATCGTGGTGTAACCTAATTATTTCTGCTCTCAATATATCATCTTTAGGCACATACACCTTTTTCTCTTTGTATATTATGCTATCTACTTCCCTCTACTCCCCATCTCTCAACATTTTCACTCCTGCCCACTTCATTTCTTTGACTGCTTTTACCACTTCATCATCTTTTACCTTTGACTGTCTCACTTTCTCTAGTAGATCTACTTCTTCTACTATTACTTTTATCTTTTCTGTTTTTCTAACTTCTAGCTGCTCTGGTTTCACCAATATCTCATCCTTGTTATCCTTCTCTACTCTTATTTCTCAGTCTGGCCTCTTACTCAAACTGTCTGCTTTCCCCATCTTGCTTTCTAGAATGTGCTTCAGTATAAAATCGAATCTTGATAGGTACAATGTCCATCTTGCTTGTCTCCTATTCAATTTCTGCGCTTTCATAAAGTATTCAAGATTTTTGTGGTCTATCCATATTTTAAATTTTATGGTTGTTCCTTCTAGGAAATACCTCCATACTTCTAAATATCTGACTACTGCTAACATCTCTTTGTCATGTATCTTGTAATTCCTTTCCATATCACTTAAGGACTTAGAAATGAAAGTGACTAGCCTCCACAACTTACTAGAGCACTTCATTGTCAGTACTCCTCCAGTAGCATAGTTCAAGGTATTTGCTTCTATTCTAAATTCTTTATCTAGATCTGGGGCTGCCAATACTGGTCTAGTTGTGAATATTTCTTTTAGTTCATTAAATACTTGTTGTTGTTCTTTTTTCCATTGCCATTTTATATTCTTTCTTATCAACATATTCATTGGTCTTGCTACTTGAGTGAAATTTTTGATAAACCTCCTATAGTAGTTGGCAAGGCCTAAAAACTTCCTAACATCTTTTATATTCTTTGGTTTTGGCCAACTTAACACTTTGTCTATCTTTTTCTTTTCTATTTCGATTCCATTGGGTCCTATGACAACCCCTGGGAATCTAATCTTCTACACCTTCTATACATACTTCTCTGGTTTGATATATAAGTCATTCTCCTCTAACCTCTTTAGTACTTCTTCCACAATTTTGTCATGCTCTTTTTCTATCTCCATCTCCACTAATATATCATTCACAAAAGCCACAACTTTTCCTTTGTTAATCATATCTTTCAGGATCTCATTTATCATTGTCTGAAATGTGGCTGGCAAATTTGTTATTCCAAAGAACATAACTGTTGGCTCAAAGGACTTTATATAGGTTGTAAATGCTCCTTTCCACTTATCTTCTTCCTTGATCCTCATATTGTTGAATCTCCACCAAAGATCCATTTTAGTGAATACTTGTTTACTTCCTATATTGTCTATTAAGTCTGTAATCAATGGAAGTAGGTAGTTATTTTTCATTATCTGGTTGTTCAAGTTATGGTAGTCTATTACTATTCTCTTTTCTTTGTCCTTTTTGTTCACAAAGAAAACTGGTGATGTTTGAGGGGATTTTGATGGTCTGATGTACCCCTTTCTTAGCTGATCCTCTATAAAATTCTGAACTTCTTCCCTTTTATTTCTGGATAAAGGGTAGATTCTTTCTTTTCTGGGTTTAAATGTTTCCTTGAGATTTATGGCATGATCCTAGATTTTCCTCATCAGCATCCTCTCTGACTTTACCTTCCCAAACACCTTTCTCCACCTTAGGAATCTCTGTAGTACCATTTCTTCAATTTTTCTATGGTTTACTTTAACTTCCTCTTCTCTTCTCCAGTCTTCTTTATTATCTACTATCTATCTCACAATCTTCTCTTCTTCTATTATTGCTACTCCTTTTACTCTCTTTGCTTTCTTCTCTTCTTTCAGCTTCATATTCCTTCTACATAGTGGCAGGCACCTCGTCATTTTTACTTCTTCTATTTTCCAGTTAATCTCTGGATTGTATACTTGTAACTACAGTATTCCCAATATAACATCTGTTTTCCCCAGATTGCACATATCCATTCTCATTCTTTCTACATAACCTTTGTAGTACATGTTCACTTCTACTTGGTGTGTTATTGCCCCTGTACTGTTATTTGTGCTATTTACATTCCTTACTTACACCAGTCTTTCCAATTTCTGCAGTTTAAACCCATGTCTAGCTGCTATCTTTCTATCCATGAACATCCCTGTTGTGCTACTATCCAAGAGTGCTTTTACTGTTACCCCTTTATGGATATTTACCTTTTTTACATCAATATTCAACTACACTTCTCTCAACATCTTAAATGTTCTTCTTATCTCCCTTTGCTTGCCCTTCTCTTTTGTTGTGCTTTTTGGAGGTTTACTCCATATGCCACCTGGCTGCATTTTCTCTTGTGCAGGGCACACCACATTACTCTCCTTCCTCCTTTGCCTTGGGTATCTACACCACTTGGCTTCCTCTAGCCTTCTTCCTCTAAGAACTCCTTGCCCCCTGTTGTCCTCTTAATACATCCTTTTCTTTCTATACCATCTACATTCTATGTAGGTTGCTATGACCTCTTCTGTTATCCATTCTAACTCTAATAACCATGTATCCTCTGGTATGTTCTCTACTCCACAATATTCCTGCACCTTTTTCCAGTTAGGACATGTCAGCTCCAGTCTTCCTACTTTCTCTTGTTGCTGTGCTTTTTCCCTTATAGAGTGCACTGCCTCTTCTCACCTCCTCCTTTCCTTCTCTACTTCAATGTTTGGACACTCCTATTTGTAGTGCCCAATTCCTCTATATCTAAAACACTATACTTTTTCCACTACCTCTTGTCTCCTCACCTTTACTTTCTCTCTTACACCACATCTTATCACCCTGCTCACCAACACTTCAAATCTATTCTGGGGAATCAATTTCCCTTTCTTCTCTTGATTTCTATTCCTGTAGTTATAGACTAGATGTCCAAACTTCTTATAACTCCAATATTCTCTCTCTCTCCTTTCTTCTAACTATGCCCTTAGTAAAGCAAGGGCTCACTTTTCTTTGAGCATGTTGCTTAAGAGGTTGTTGTTATAAGACAACTCCTAGGAAGAAAAATATTTTTTGTGCATTCATTAACTTGATGGGAAATATCCAAGAATACAATGTAGGAAAGATATAAATAGCATGGGAAGGATTATGTAAGATATAGATAGTTCTTAGTAAGGGTCATGTAATTGCAGGAGATAGATGCACAGACCACCTAATATTTGTATAAGTACTTAGAGGAATCCAACGAGGAACTCTATTGAGTTCTTCCTGAACAACTACCTTAGTTGAGCTCTAAGTCCTCACAACTTCACACTAACAGTTGTTATATTGATCTAGAGACATGGTGCTACATCTCTAGAGAAATTGGAATGATCTCACTACTTGTTACATCTACTAGGGCACAAGATCTTTATCCAGCTAGACACCTACTGTCTTATTTACTACTACTCTAATACTATGGTTATACTATCACCCCAAGGAGAGGACCCCTAACCTAAATGCCTTCTTATCACAAATGGCCACTTACTGATTTGTGATTGCTTGATTTGATAATTAAAGTGTTCAAAAAAGCAAAGTTAGACAAGCAGCAAAAGATGTTGTTAAGTCTGAGGTTTATCCTCAGACATACAGTTCTTAAATACATG
>Ga0153926_100220_pt1 | contig 13335 bp, 11 predicted proteins | sample TSNJ010MetaG_FD_104716 | JGI IMG/M metagenome (GOLD analysis project Ga0153926, IMG submission 104716) | Attine ant fungus gardens microbial communities from New Jersey, USA - TSNJ010 MetaG | ecosystem: Host-associated > Fungi > Mycelium > Unclassified | place: USA: New Jersey, Wharton State...
CATAGATTATCATCTGTCCTTGAATAGAACAAAGGACTGCTCTAAGATGGTTAGGTTATCTCTATTTCAAGAACAATAGCACTCCTATATGTAGAACAATAGGTAGTGATCATGTGGTAGGCTATTCTAGTGCACAGACCACCACAATCATGTATTTCAGAACTATATATCTGAGGATAAACCTCAGACTTAACAACATCTTTTGCTGCTTGTCTAACTTCGCTTTTTTGAATACTTTGATTATCAAATCAAGCAATCACAAATCAGTAAATGGCCATTTGTGATAGTGTGACAAATTTAGTAAAATAGCACACTTTATAGCAACTATAGAGAAAATGTCAGCAGAGGGACTTGCCAGGTTGTTCAGAGACCACATCTGAAAGCTGCATGGGCTCCAGGAAAGTATTATATTAGATAGAGGAGTACAGTTCGCAGCAGAAATAATGAAGGAGTTGAACGAGCTATTGGGGATCTAGACTAAGTTGTCAATGGCTTACCACCCCTAGATAGATGGACAGACAGAGAGGGTGAATCAGGAATTGGAGCAGTACCTGAGGGTCTTTATTGACTATAGACAAGAGCAATGGCCAGACTGGTTAGGGACAGTTGAATTTGCATATAATAACAAGATACATTTGGTTACAAAAGTGTCACCATTCAAAGCTAATTACAGTCAAGATCCAAGAATAGGATTTGAAGGGAGAAGAAAGGGGAAGTATAAAGCAGTAGGAAAGTTTGTAGAAAGAATATAGAAAATTCAAAAGAAAGCAAAGACAGTCTTGAGAAAAGCTCAAGACAAAATGAAGAAGTTTGCAGACAAAAAACAAAGTAAAGGGGAGGAATATAAAGTAGAGGACTTAGTATTGCTAAGCACCAAAGATCTTAAGTAGCAGATAAAAGAAAGACAATCAGAGAAATTAATGGAACACTTTGTGGGACCTTACAGAATAAAAGGAATTATCTTGAGTAATGTAGTAGAATTGGAATTGTCTAGTTCTATTAGAATACACCCTATAGTTAACATAAGTCGAGTACATCTGTATAAGCTACAAGTAGAGAGGCAAAAAAAGGTACCACCAAAACTAGTTATCATCAAAGGGGAGAAAGAATTCAAAGTAGAAAAAAATACTAAACAAAAGGATAGTAAGAGGAAAGAAGAAGTTCTTAGTATGATGGAAGAGATATACAGTAGAAGAAGATACATGGGAAAGTAGAGAGAATTTGGAGAACACAAAAGAGTTGGTAGAAGAGTTTGAGAAAGAGTATGGCAAAGAGACCAAAGAAGTACAGTGGCAGGAAGAAGAAGAGGACAAAAAGGTATTCTCAAGAGAACTACCAGAGAGGTTTACAGCTAAAATACTGTAGGAATAGTCTAACAAGGAGTATGAGAGACAAAGGGAGAAAAGATGGGAGGAAAACTAGAAATGATGGAAAAATTCCTTGGGACAAGGAAACTTGAAGAGAGGACCATGTTATGAGATAGTTCTCAGAAAAGAAACTATTTCCCATGCATTTCTCAGCTTAGTGAATAATATTCAGGAGTATAATGCAAGAGGAATATAAATAGCATGAGAAGGCTTATGTAAGATATATACAGTTATTAGTAAGGGTCATGTGATCATGGGAGATAGGTGCACAGACCAACAGACATTTGTATAAGTAGTTGTACAATCCAACAGAGAACTCTATTAAGTTCTTCCTAAATGACCACCCTAGTTGAGCCCTAAACCTTCATGACTTTGTGCTAACAGGAAGAGTCCATGGCAGTTTTCCCTGTCTTAAGGACAGGGAGATGTGTCTATTATTCACTTATATCTTTTCTACTGTTTCTATAGTGAGTACATATATTTTCTGTATTTTTATGTATTTTATTCCATTTCTTTTCTCATACTAACTATTATTGCATACAGGTGGATCATTACCACCACCTTACTATTCTATCTGTATACAAGCTGGAGAACACATTCAATATGTATCCTTATATTATCTTCCATTCCTACAGTGAATATACATTTTGATTAGTTTTATTTCTATTTTTTTGTCTAATACTTACTACTATTGCATGTAGGTTGATTGTTGTACTGCCACCTCATGCCTATATTTTTCCACAAGTAGAAGAACATATCTGTGATATGTTTCCACTTTCTCCACTACTTTTATAGTGAGTATATATATATTTTTTTAATTTTTCTTCTATTTTTCCTCTCATTTTAACTATGTTATATACAGGTGGATCATCATGCCACCACCTCACCATTCTATCTGTATACAAGCTGGAGAACACATTCAATGTGTATTCCCATATCATCCTCCATTTCTACAGTGAGTGTGCATTTTTATCAGTTTTATTTCTATTTTTTTGTCTAATACTCACTACTATTACATGCAAGTTGATCATTATGCCACCACCTTACCATTCTGTTTGTATATGAGGAGGAGGATGTGTATGTCTACATCTCAGAAACATATAAAGCATATTTCCCAGCTGTCTGCATTATTTCAAATGTGAGTATGCATTTTTCATTATTTATTTTGCATTTTTTTTATAATTACTGACTTTTTCTGTTACACAGGTCTTTTGTTATATTGCTCTCTCTTTTTGCCTTGTCCACCTCTTTCTAGGACATGTCTAGCATGTGTCCTATACAAGCTAAGTCATTTTTATCTATTGTTATTTATTTGTCACTTAGCATATCTAGGTTATATACTGGATATTTTTTTGTGTATTCTTTCCATCTATTCTCTTTTGCTCTTTTCCAGGATGAGCTCCCTGACAAAGAGCAAAAAAGACTTTGTAGTGTAGAAAAATAGATAGTATAACAATTTAACTTGTATTTTTTTATTTGTATAATGAAAAAATAAGGGAAAACTCTGTCATTTTAATTTGAAGTCATATGACATAAATGCCTTATGCTCACACTAAATTAAGATTAACTACTTACACTCAATTTCTTATATTATTCAAGCCTATTCCTTTACTACTTTGTCTATGTCTAAAGACTAATTCCAACAAGTCTATATATTATAATAATTCGCTTTTAAAAAGATCTCAGTATTATAAGAAAGAACTCAACAATATATTCTAGTTTACTCTTCACAAGAACTAGCAGATATATATATATGAACTGAACATGATTTTACTTTAAAGCTTCTATTATAATCTCATTCAATACTATTTCTTAATGGAATTGTCAGCTTTTGTAAAGTTAACAAAGTAATTATCATAAGCTTTGCTTTTACTAGAATTGTTAAGTTGACTCTCTACTTGACTGAAGTAATCAAAATCATTTAAATAGAGTGTAAGATTATTCTACTTCACTAAACAGCTTGGTAGTAAAATATCTAATAAAATAACCAAGTAGAAAAGAAAAAACTACAAAGTGTTGTAAAGTTACTGAGGTGACTGTAACAAGCTGCTAGTAATATTGTCAACTTACTTCTACTATGTTGAAGTCATCAAACTCATTTAATAGAGTATAAGCCTATTTTACTTTACTAGATAGCCTAGTAGTAAAATATCTAGTGAAATAACCAAGCAAAATTCAAGAACCTGCCAGGTACAGTAAAATTGCTGAAGTGACTGTGACATATTTTAGTGAGATGGTCAACTCAATTCTAGAAATAAATTTTATTTGGATAGGTTGTAAGGCCATTTAATGTTACCAAACAGTCTGGAAATCCAAAATCTAGTGAAATAGTCTAGTAAAAGACAAGAAACTAGAAAGCATAGTAAAGTTGCTAAAGTAACTATAATATGTTTTTGGTGAGGTAGTCAACTCACTTCTGATACCCTTAGGAGATAAATTTTATGAGAATAGAGCATAAGGCTACTTAACATTACCAAACAGTCTAGAAGCCCAAAACCTAGTAAAATAGCCTAGTAGAAGTCAAGAAACTACAAAGTGTAGTAAAGTTGCCAGAGTGACTGTGACATGTTTTTGGTAAGGTAATCAACTCATTTCTACTACTTTTAGAAGATAAATTTCATTTGGATAGATTGTAAGCCTACTTAACATTACCAAACAGTCTAAAATATGAAAAACTAGTAGAGAAGCCCAGTTGAAGTCAAGAAACTGCAAAGTATAGTAAAGTTGCTGGTATAACAGTAACATATTTTTGGTGAAATAATCAACTTACTTCTAAAATTTTTTTATTAAAATAGGCTCTAAGGCTATCCAAGACCACTAGAAAGTCTAGGAACCAAAAATATAGTAGAGTAATCCAGTAAAAGTCAAAAAACCAGAAAGTGCAGTAAAGTTGCTAGTGTAACAGTAATATATTTCTAGTGAGATGATCAACTCACTTGTGAAAATGATTTTCATTTGAATAGATTGTAAAGCTATTCAAGACTACCAGAGAGCCTAGAAACCAAAAATCTAGTAAAGTAGTCTAGTAGAAGTCAAGAAACCAGAAAGTGTAGTAAAGTTGCTGGTGCGATAGTAACATATCTCTAGTAAGATGGTCAACCTACTTTTGTAAATAAATTTTATTTAAATAGGTTCTAAGGCTATCCAAGACTACCAGAGAGCCTAGGAACCAAAAATCTAGTAGAGTAACCCAGTGGAAATCTGTTACTGATAGACAGTGAATGTCCTTAGTGATCACCCTAGGTGGATGTTCAAGAAGAACTCGATAGGGTTCTTCATTAGATTGGACTACTACTTATACTACTTTACAGTGGCTGTGCTACTATTAGCTCATGATCACATGTCCTTCCAGAATGTTCTATGATCACCTCACCTTGTCATGTGATCTGATTACCTAAGTTTCCATGCTATTTATATCTTGACCCCATTGTATAATTTGAGGTTTTAGATTGAGTGTTCAACTGCACAGGAAACTATTTCCATTTTTGGGGCTCTCATAACAAAATCAAGAAACCAAAAAGCATAGTAAAGTTGCTAGTATGACAGTGACATATCTCTGGTAAGATGACCAACTCACTTGTGAAAATAATTTTCATTTAAATAGGTTCTAAGGCCATTCAAGACTACTAGGAAGTCTAGGAACCAAAAATCTAGTAGAGTAATCCAGTAAAAGTCAAAAAACCAGAAAGTGCAGTAAAGTTACTGGTGTGACAGTGACATATTTCTGGTGAGGTGGTTAACTCATTTCTACTACCTTTAGAAAATAAATTTCATTTGGATAGATTATAAGTTTACTCAACATTATTAAACAGTTTAGGAACCAAAAATCTAGTGGAGTAATCTAGTGAAAGTCAAGAAACCAGAAAGTACAGTAGAATTGTTGCAGTGGCTATGATGAGTCTCTACTCAAATTATTAACTATATTACAGAACTAAGTTATATAATTTATTTTTCACTAGCTTTTTGGTACTGTAGTCTAGTTGAATGATTACTGAGCTAGTGATTACAGCTTGTTAGTGAATAAACTTAGCTATTTTATGAGTTTAATTGACTAGTCAATCTGTTTGTCACTTAGAATTATCACTAATTACTATTATCAATTACTATTACTGAGTTAGCATAGCAAAATAACAGGTAGTAGCCAAGTAGCAGTAATATACAGTCAAGTTGCAGTAATGTACAGTAAAGTTATTATAAACATTGCCAAACAGTACAGTAAATTTGTGATCAAGCATGGTAACAAAAGTGGTAATATGCAGTAGAGTGTGCTGTAAATTCCCTAGGCCCATCAGCTATACCCTGGAGAATGTTTACATGTGACATTTTGCTCAGAGCAGAGTTCATAGAGGGTTGGCTGAGGGCAGAGGAGGGTGTCCAGTAAGAGACTGTCCACTATGTTCTTCTAAGGCTCTGTTTAGGAAATCCTAAACTGCTGTAAGGGTGACTGGAAAAGAGTGGACTCTAGGAGAATCCTTAGTAATATTATAGCTCCTAAGTGTGTTATAACTTACCTCTAGAAGAATCCTTAGAGTTTAGAATAAGGCTCCTAGGAGCATATTCTACAATATATATACTACTACAGTTATGTGTCCCTGATTCTATGGTCCTATCTGGCAGGGTCAGGAGTTGCTAAGTTGAGCTAAGGCAATTGAATATTACATAGTAATATTTAATTAGATACAGGATCACTGTTACAAACTTCATTTGGACCATAACTCCAGAAATACTTGACCAATTTCAATGATCTAAATGGCTACCAAAAGCCCTTAAGAAGACCTTTCAAACAGTACCAAAAACATCTCAAAGCAATCAGTATTCACCGAGTTATCAGCAGATCAGTCAGTGATCACCAAGTTACCAGATACTAAATCACTGATATCTCGGGAACCACTTAACATAATCATTTGCTTCAATAACTATTGTGAAGCTCTCTTCAATGCGCTTCTTTTGGCCATAAGTAGATCCTGAGGCAATAAGATCCCATGGAGATACAAGGTCCTCAATGTTTGTACATAATACTGATCTTTACTTATAGATTATCATCTGTTCTTGAATAGAACAAAGGACTGCCCTAAGATGGTTAGGTTATCTCTATTTCAAGAACAATAGCACTCCTATATGTAAAACAATAGATAGTGATCATATGATAGGCTATTCTGGTGCACAGACCACTACAATCATATATTTAAGGACTGTATGTCTGAGGATAAACCTCAGACTTAACAATATCTTTTGCTGCTTGTCTAACTTCACTTTTTTGAACACTTTGATTATCAAATCAAGCAATCACAAATCAGTAAGTGGCTATTTGTGATAATTACTATGGGAGATTGGTCTAATGTTCTAGGTATAGCATTGGTAGGGTCCTCTTATAACCCTCTACTAATTCTGAGTCCAGTTGACATTATATTGTCTGGTAGATTGCTATACTCCCTGCCTCTAATAGTCTATGCAATAGTATATAGTATTATTTGTCAGGTTACTGCGCTCTCTTTCTTCAACAGTTTTAGTATTGTCTATAGTGTACTATACTTCCTTCCTCCAATAGTTTGTCTATAATGTATACAATAAGTAGGTTGTCTGCAGTATATTATACTCCTTTCCTCCAATAGTTTGTAGTTTGTTATACTTCCTTCCTTCAATAACTGCTAGTAGTCTTATCTCCAGTCCACTATGCTATTTTTCTCCAACAGTTTGTAGTTTGCTATACTTCCTTCCTCCAACAGTATACAGTAGTCTTTTCTATAGTGTACTATACTCCCTAATTTTCTGCAGTTTTTTTTCTATTTTTAATAAGTTGACTTGAATTTTTGAGTGAAAAGAGTGTGCTGAAAAAAACTTTGGAACAGGTGCAGTTTCTTCTAATTTTATTTTATTTTATTTTATTTTTCTGCAGTTTTTTCTAATTTTTAATGAATTTATTTGAATTTTGTGGAATTTTGTAGAATTAAAGTGTATTGTGAGTGTGATGTTACAGTAACTGCTTAGTCAGTCTTTACAAGAGTGTAGGAGATGGGAAAAGTTTTGAAACTCAGCAGTTATGCAATTTATCAAAATCCTTATCATTCTCATCAATTCCCACCTATTCTTGCATACTAATAGATAAGGTTTTTATTTGGGCCTTCAGCCCAACTTGAACCCTCTACTAATTCTGAGTGGAGTTAATACTGTGATCCTCTACTAATTCTGAATAGTTAAGTATATATTGAAGTCAGTCTGCTATGCTCTCTTCTTTAACTTCCTGTGTACTCTGTAATCTAATATTATAGTAGAAATCAATCTCAAGTTCATTGTCCATATATATACAATCTATAATCTAATACTATTGAATACCTCTTTATATACTACATTAAGTGTCCTTCTGCTCTCCTGGCTCTGTTCTGGAAGAAGTACTAAAATGTTCAATGCTGAGGTACATCTTAAAAATGCTACATAAAGTTATCTATATGAGAACACTGATGTCTGCAAATTAATCCCTACATACTCCACTGACTGTCCTTGAGACTTGTTGATAGTCATAGCAAAGGCCAGCCTGACTGGGAATTGAAGTCTCTTGAGTGGCACAGGTAATATGTTTGCATTAGATAATAATCTGATTCTTGGAATCAACACAACCTTTCTTCTAAACCTTCTATTCTTGCTGATAATCCTGTACTGGAGTACTTTTCTTCTCACATTCAACACCACTATTCTTGTCCTATTGCAAAGTCCTTCTCCTGGATCCAAGTTCCTCAGTAAGATAACTGGACAGCTAACCTTGAGACAAAGTAAAGCAGGAGGCAATCTACTACTATTAAGTTGTTGAAGAAATTCTGCAGAATAGGCATGGTGTATTCCATCTTCCTTAGACACAGAGTCCACACTTCTTAGCATATAGACCTCTGTATTTGGTACTGGATTGAACTGTTAGAGAATAGCTTCATTAATATTATGCACCTCATCATTTCTAGGACAGAGAATAATGTGCTCCAAGAAGTATTGGTCATCTTGAACTCTTGGATTGCCAATTTCTAGATAGATCCTGTTGATAAGAGTGTTGAGATTAGTACAAACCATAGACTAAGAAACTTGTATCATCTCATTATCATCCATAGTTGATCCAGCACCAATTTCCAACAACTACTGAGTATGTTGATTGTTAGCTTCAGAGTAGCCCAAGCATATATTGTATCTGAGATATAAGAACTTGATATGTCTCCATAGATTTCCTCTACAAAGAGATGCTGCTACTACTTGTTGGCATATTCCTTTAGGTATCACAGGCAAAGTTTAATGAAAATCCCCTCCAAATACTACTATGATTCCACCAAATGGATAATCATTCTAGATAACATGTCAATTCAACAGCTATTGAGTGCAAGTAATTACTTACTTCAAGCAAGTTTCTTAGACATTGATCAACAACATCAATGTCATACTTGTACTGCATAGGAACTTTATCCCAAATGATAACCTTGGTCTGTTGAATGACTGGAAATATATAACTATTCCATTTCAGTCCAGCCAGAGTCCTCATTAATAGAAAGAGGAATTTTAAAGTGTGAATGAGATATCTTTCCTCCATCCAGCAAAAGAGTAACAATTCCAGATGATGCTATAGACAGTGCCACCTGTCCTCTCCTTCTAATCTTAGTAGTAATAGTATTACAAAGAAAAGTTTTTCTACAACCACCAGCAGCATGAATGAAGAAAAGATAACCTTGGTTGTTGGTGACAGACTTCAGAACAGCATCAAAAGCAGTAGCTTGTTCAGGGTTAAACATTGTCCTCTGCTCATTTACCAAAGTTGCCATTTTATCTACATCATACTGCTCAGCCTGTAAGAGAGAATTGGGTATTCTATGACTCTACTGTTGCTGTGGAAGAGACATAGGTAGAAACTCAGCAAGACTTCTTTATAGGAGAATATATTGCGCAGTATATCACTCAAGATGCTATGCAGCTGGAACTGAGATCTAGAGACAAAGACTGAGTATATTGAGAAGATAAAGAATAGAATGTACATCTGAGATCCAGAGATAAAAACTGAATCTCAGGGATATAGAGTAACTATCTAAATACCAGATTGTAAGTATGCACATATTTGTTATAGAATGTAAAAAACTCTAATGGAGTGAAGTACTTGTAGCTAGGGAAGACCAAAAAAGTATAAGCAGGTGATCGAGAAAATGTTTAGGGGACATAGCAGTTGTTGTAATACTTCCAAACATGGTCTCCTCAACATTCTTCCTATTCCTACCAATATCCTGTTCAGATCCCAAAGGCCATAAACATAAACATCATCCTCTGGTAATCTCCTGGTCAGCTTGATAGTGGCTCATATAATGTAGTTTGTGCTTAACATTATCATACAGTCCAGCTGTAAGGACTTAGACTGAGATGTCTTAGAACTACTCCTAGTCTAAGTTGACAAGGAGAACTTGATAGAGTTCTCATTGATTATGGTACACTACTTATATACCTCCTGTATTTACTTCTATTTATAAACTCCCACACATCTCCTTTTGGTTGTTCTATCTCATGCATCCACCAATTTCCTAATTAAAAAGAAAAGAAAAAGAAAAAGAAAATAAATAATGACTTAGCCATTTTTGGCTGTGTCATGACACCAGCCTTGAATTGATCCCAGAGAACATAAGGCTCAGCCACTTCATCAGTCAGCAAGATCACTACTAATAGCCAACAACATGCTACTCCAGGCTGCATTGCAATTGTTTCCTCTAAGCAAATCCTCCACTCATAATCATCCTCCAGTAATCCTCTTGCTATATATATCTCCTTGAATGTGACAAACACTTGGCCATTCCAGGTCCTCAAATGCTCCCAACTCTTTTCACCTTCAAATATAGTCAAGAGAAGTCATAAAAAGAACTGCTCTCCCTTTAATAGTGATATAAAGTATATCTTTTCAATCACCTTGGTATATTATCTTGTATACCATGACTTGGCTTTGGCATTCCAGATATAGTGTTGAGGAAACTGCCAGTAGGTAAGGCCCAAACCATTATTATATGCAGAGTTGTAGTCAAACCAAGCAGTCAACTAAGTCTTCTCTATATTTTGCCTGGCCAATACTTCATTGACAGTCTGGTGTACATAAAAGTTGATATAGTACTCACTGGGAAGATAGACAGGAAGATGTTGGATAGCTGGTGACTCTTCATGCATATTGAACTCAAAGATCTTCCAGCAAGCTTCAGTTGGACCAATAAACTGACCATCCAAGTTGTTATCAATGGATAGTAAATATCCTTAGCAATTACCCCAGGTGGATGTTTAAGAAAAACTCGATGGAGTTCTTTGTTGGATTGCAGTCCTACTTATACTACTACTACAGTGGCTGTACCCTAGAGTCCTGCAATCACATGTTCTTTCCAGAATGTTCTATGATCACCTGACCTTGTTACGTGATTTGACTTACTGAGTCCCCACCCTATTTATATCCTTACTCTATTGTATGCTTTGAGGTTTTGAATTAAGTGTTCAAATGCGTGGGAAACCTTTTCCTGTTTGGGGCTCTCATAACATGGCCCCCCCTTCAAGTTTCCTCATCCTGAGGAATTTTTCCATTGATACCAATTTTTGTCCTATCTCTTTTCCCTCTCTCTTTCATATCTTCTTCTCCCCCAACTATATAGTAGTTTTGCTGTGAATTCCCTAGGTAATTCCTGACTGAACTCCTTTTCTTTTTCTTCTTACTCCTGTCACCTTAGTTCTTTGACCTCTTTCCTATGCTCCTTCTTGAACTCTTCTACTAGCTCCTTTGCATTTTCCAAGTTTTCTCTATTTTCCCAGGTATCCTCTCCTGCTGTATAGCCTTTCCACCTTACCAGGAACTTCTCCTTCCCTCTAACTGTCCTTTTGTTTAAGATTTTCTCCACCTTGAATTCCTCTTCTCCTTTGATGATGACCAGTTTTGGTGGTATCTTCTTCTGTCCCTTTACCTGTGATTTGTAGAGTCGTACTCTACTTACATTAACTACAGGATGTACTTTGATAGAATTAGGCAGCTCTAATTCTATTGCATTACTTGAGATGATTCCCTTTACTTTGTAGGGGCCCACAAAGCATTCAGTCAGCTTTTCTGACCTTCTTCCTTTCATCTGCCATTTTAGGTCCTTAGTACTTAGCAGCACTAAGTCCCCCACTTTGTACTCCTATCCCTTTCCTCATCTCCTGTCTCTAAACCTTTTCATTTCCTCCTGTGCTTTTTCTAATGCTGCTTTTGCTTCCTCCTGGATTTTCTTCATTTTTTCTACAAATTTTCCCGCTGCTTTGTACTTCCCCTTTCTTCTTCCCTCAAATCCCATCCTTGGGTCTTGACCGTAGTTTGCTTTGAATGGTGATGTTTTTGTAGCCACATGGATTTTGTTGTTATACGTGAACTCCGCTATCTCTAACCAATCTAGCCACTGCTCTTGTCTATGATCAATGAAGACCCTTAGATATTGCTCTAACTCCTGGTTTATCCTCTCTATCTGCCCATCCATTTGAGGGTGATAGGCTGTTGAGAGCTTTGTCTGGATTCCCAGCAAGTTATTCAGTTTCTTCATCATTCCCACCACAAACTGCACTCCCCTGTCTGATATGATGCTCTCTGGAAGTCCATGCAATATCTATACATGGTCCTGAAACAGCTTTGCGAGTCCTTCCGCTGACATCTTTTCCGTTGTTGCTATAAAATGTGCCATTTTGCTAAAACGGTCACATACTACTAAGATTGCGTCATATCCCTGGGCTAGTGGCAGTTTGGTGATAAAGTCTGCTGATATGTGGCTCTATGGCTTTTCTGGGATTGCATTGGGCATTAGTTTTCCTGCTGGTGCTTCGCTTCGATTCTTGTATCTTTGACATGCATCACATCCATCCACATATCTTCCCACCTCCTTTGTTACTCCCAGCCACCAGTAATTCCTGACAATTAACTCTGCCATCTTCCACCTCCCCCATGCCCTCCTACTGGAGTATCATGGTGTAATTGTATTATTTCTCTCCTGAGGTCTCTTTTTGGCACGTATATTCTTCCTTCCTTTAATACTATCCCATCCTCAATTTCCCACTCTTCATCTTTCAGTGCTTTTATTCCTGCCATTTTTAACTTCTCTACTGCTTTTACTATCTTCTCATCCCCTTCCTGTGCCTTTCTGATTCTTTCGCTTAGGTTTTCTTCCTCCATCAACGTTTCTACTCCCCTAATCTACTCTGGTTTTATCAGCTTCTGGTCTTTGTTATCTCTTTCCACCCTCTCCTGCCAGTCTGGTCTTCTGCTTAATCCATCTGCCTTCCCCATGCTCTTCCCTGGAATGTGTTTTAACATGAAATTAAATTGCAATAGGTATAGGGCCTATCTTGCTTGTCTGCAGTTTAATTTTTGACTTGTCATAAAATACTGGAGGTTCTTATGGTCTGTCCAGATTTCAAATTTGAGTTTCACTCCCTCTAAGTAGTGCCTCCATGCTTCTAGGCACCTTATAACTGCCAGCATCTCTTTATTGTGACTTTTGTAATTTTGCTCTGTGGTATTCAGCAATTTAGAGATGAAGGCCACTGGCCTCCACTTCCCATCTTCACACTTTGTCAACAACACTCCCCCTGTTGTATAGTCTGAGGCATCTGCTTCCACTCTCATTTCCCTATTGATGTCCGGGATAGCCAGAACAGGCTCTGTGGTGAACCCTGCCTTAAGTTTTTCAAACGCTTCCTCCTATTCCTTCTCCCACTTCCACTTTTGCTCCTTCCTGACTAGCACATGTAGCGGTGCCGCTATCCTAGCAAAGTCCTTTATGAACCTCCTATAGTAATTGGCAAGGCCTAGGAATTTTTGTACTTCTTTGACGTTCCTAGATGCCGGCCAGTTCAGGACTCCTTCCACCTTCTCCTTTTGCATCTCCACTCCTTTTGGACCGATTACTACTCCCAGGAACTCTACTTCTCTTACTTTCCATTTGCATTTCTCTGGTTTCACAAA
>Ga0153926_100225_pt1 | contig 13110 bp, 10 predicted proteins | sample TSNJ010MetaG_FD_104716 | JGI IMG/M metagenome (GOLD analysis project Ga0153926, IMG submission 104716) | Attine ant fungus gardens microbial communities from New Jersey, USA - TSNJ010 MetaG | ecosystem: Host-associated > Fungi > Mycelium > Unclassified | place: USA: New Jersey, Wharton State...
CCATGTTATGACAGTAGTGCTCATAAGAGTTTTAGGAAATACAATGGATTCTTGTTAAGGGTATGGACTTAGGACTGAAGCTCTGACCCCAACCAGTGACAATTGAAAGGGAAGAACTTAATAGAGTTCCCTATTAAATTTTACTAGGTACTTATACAAATATTGGTTGGTCTGTGTACTTGTCTCCTGCAATTGCATGACCTTTACTAAGAACTATCTATATCTTACATAATCCTTCCCATGCTATTTATATCTTTCCCACATTGTATTCTTGGATGTTTTCTATTAAGTTAATGAATGCATGAGGAATAGTTTCCTTCTTGGAAGTCGTCTTATAACACAAACCCAGAAATAAGTGAAAGGCCACTTTCTGAATGAACCACAGACTCTTTGAGCTTCTAGTAATGTTCTTTGAGATGACCAACAGTCTGGCTACTTTCAGACCATAATAAATGACATTTTCTGGGATCTAATTGTGGAAGAGATTGTGGTGGTATACTTGGATGACATCTTTATCTTTACAAGAATGGTAGAAGAGCATGCCTAAGTGGTCTGGAGAGTATTAGATATTCTTGCAGAGCACAAGCTGTTCTTCTGTCTGGAGAAGTGTGAGTTCCAGAAAATAAGAATTAAGTACCTGGGACTGATAATCTCAGAGAATAAAGTATCCACGGATTCTGTCAAGGTCTCCAGAGTCCAAGAGTGGCCTGTCTTGGAAAATTGGATGGACATACAAGCCTTCTTGGGGTTTGCTAACTTTTACCATAGGTTCATCTGTAACTTCTCCATAATAGCTTACCCTCTCTTCAACCTCACCAAGTCTAAAATGCCCTGTGTAGCAACTTAGCCTGAGATGACTTAATTATACTCTAAGTCTGAGTTGACAAGGAGAACTTGATAGAGTTCCTATTGGATTTCTGTACACTACTTATACAACTACTATATGGTCTGTGTACTACTCTCCCACACTTATCATGTGACTCTATTTATATGATGTGACACTGTGACATTCTAACATGTGACTAGTTATGTGTGACATTTGTCATGTGACACTTTCCCACACTTCTTCTTAGTCATTTGCTGAGTTATGACACCCTAGGCCTAGAATGCTAAGAAGTGCAGAGTCTTCAAAGCACTTAAGACAGCAGTTACTAGTGCTCTAGTTCTTGTATTACCCCAGGACTTAGAGCCTTTCTACATTGAAGCTGATAGTTTAGATCTTACCACTGGAGCAGTCCTCTCCCAACAGCTATCCAGAAACAAGAAATGGCACCCAGTTGCATTCTACAGCAAATTCCTGTCTCCCATGGAATAAGACTATGAGATCTACAACAAGAAGATGTTGGCTATCACCTATGTACTGGAGGAATGGAGGCACTTCCTGGAGGGAGCAAAACACCTAGTGGAAATATGGATGGACTACAAGCACTTAGAGTACTTTATAACAGCCAAGAAACTTAACCATTGTTGATGGGAATAAAAATGTAATGACAAGGGTGAATGTAACAGATCAGAGAAACAGACTTTCCAAGCTGCTTTATAGTTGTGCACAAACAAATAGGCACAAGGGAGATAAATCAGAAATGAGAGAGCTTACAAGTGAAAATGAATAACAAATCAATCTAATAGAAACCAAAGAAGAATACTGTTTTTAGTATTCTCTTGAGAAGACCCCAACTGATTATGGATCTCTAAGGTGCCTGTTTATCTTGTACCATGACACTATCCTTTTCAGTCTAGTCTAGCAGCCTGGCTTGCTGTCAATACAGCAGTACTGCCTAAAACTTCCATGCCCTTGTGTAGGCTTTACTTCAACTAACCATACAGTTGGAAATCTACTCTGAAAATGCATAGTGAGCAGTTAAACTTCTAGCCAAGCAAATGCCCAAGTCGTCCTCAAAGTGAGATATCCTCTTAAGGGATGTTTTGTGTAGGTTTTTATAAAAGAAATACAAAGAAGAAACTCAGTCACTCAAAAATAGCAGTAGAGCTCTAGAGCAACAGAAAAAGGGAGATGATGGGGGTAACTTGTTGTTAGGCCCCTCTGCACTACTAGAGTATATATTAGAATTACAAATTGTTGAATCAACAAATAAGAAAACAAAAGAAACATTCCAATGGCCCATTATAGCAGGGGATAGAATGATAAGGTAGGGTTTTCTTCCAATTGCATGGCCAGTACTCCCTGTCTCCCTATGAGATTGGTATAGCAGTGGTCACAGCTACTATTCTACTACTCAAGTAGTGTATGTGAGTCCATGACTGGATGTCTAGTGGTTATATTTGGGGAGTCAAACTCACTTCTCAAGCTGAATTATGGTATAGTTTTTGTGACAAATATCATGAATATTGCCTAAAAAGACTGCCTGATATAATATTGTCAAGCTCATTGGTCCCTCTACCTAGCTTGCTTCAACTTCATGCTCACTCACTACTCTGGCCACTCCATAGGAAAACCAGATGCACTCTCTTGGAGACTAGACCATAGTACAGGAACTTCTAATAATAAAGATGTCACCCTCCTTTGTCTGGAAATGTTTGCTGTTTAGGCTCTAGAAGGTGTTAAACTAGAAGGGGCAGAGAAGAATGTGCTCCCTAATATCTGCAAAGGCAATTGCAATGGAGACTAGGAAGAACCTGTAGCCAGGACCACTTGTGAACTCCAATAGTCTTCTAGTTGAATGGTATACTCTACAGAGTGGTTGAATATTAATAGTCTGCTCTACTTCTGATGCAAGATATACATTCCACAGAACCTGGAACTTTGTAGGTACATTGTAAGGGGACCTTACCAATACCATCTCTGGAATACTAGACTCACATCTTAGAGTAACTCTGTACCTAATTAAATATTACTATTTAATATTGAATTCCCCTTAGCTCAACTTGGAGACTTTTGACCCTGACTGACAGGACCATAGGATCAGAAACATCTCAGCTATAATAGTATATATAGTATAGAGAATACCCCAGGTGTAGCAACTTAGCCTGAGATGACTTAACTATACTCCTGGTCTAAGTTGACAAGGAGAACTCCATTGAGTTTTGTTCAATTCTATACACTACTTATACATTTACTACATGGTCTGTGTGCTACTTTTTCCCATGCTCATCATGTGACTCTATCATGTGACATCATCTGACTTTGTGACACATTACCTGTAACATATCATGTGATACTTTCTTGTACTCCTTCTTGTATAGTAAGTTTAGAAAATAAAATTAAATTAAAATTAAATAAAATAATGACTTAGCCATTTTGCCAAGTTATGACACCACATCCCTCTCAAGATTTCTTGTCCTGAGGATTTTTTACAACTCATAGTAAGGGTCATAGATATTTCCTATTTCATTATTCTCTTTATTCTACTCTCTAAGTCTAGATTCTTCTTGGTCAATTTCTTCTTCTTCTTCCTTGATCATTTCCATCATTTCTCATCTTCTAGTTGGTCCTCCCTTCCAGTGTCTCCAATTCCTTTCTAACCTTGCCCAGTATTCTTCATCATACCTCTTGTCTATCTATCTATATAACTTTCTTGCTGTAAATCTCCCTGGCAATTCTCCTTTTCTAAATGTTCCTTCTTCTCTCTCTTGTCTTCTTATATCTTCTATATCTTGCTGATATCCCTTTTCAAATTCCTTAATTGCCTCCTTGGCATTCTCTAAATTCTTCTTTTCTTCCCAAGTATTGGATTCTACTATGAGTTCCTTCCATTGTACAAGATACTTGTCTTTTCCTCTTATCCATTGCTTGTTTAGAATTTTCTCAACTTTCTACTCTTCTTCCTCTTCTATTATAACTAGAGCTAGTTGCTTTCTTCTCTGACCTTCTATTTGCCCTATATATTTATATATCCTGCTGACATTTACTACTGGATGTATTTTTATCATACTAGGTAATTTCAGTTCAACTGCATTTGTCAATACAATTTTCTTTATTTTGTAAGGGCCCACAAACCTCTCTGTTAACTTCTCTATTCTTCTTTCAATCATTTGATATTTCAAATCCTTGGTACTGAGCATTACCAAGTCTTCTACTTTATACTCATCGACCTCTGCCCTCTTTCTATTGGTATACTTCTTCATCTCTTCCTGTGCCTTTCCTAGTGCTGCTTTTGTCTCTTCTTGGATTTCCCTCATCTTTGTCATAAACTTCTCTGCTCCTTTATACCTTCCCTTTTTCCTCATCTTGAATTCTATCCTAGGATCCTGTCTATAGTTTGCTTTAAAGGGCAATGTTTTCATACTTGAGTGTGCTTTGTTATTATATGCAAACTCTGCCATTCCTAACCAATCTGGCTACTACTCTTGTCTGTGATCTATAAACATTCTTAGATATTGTTTAAGCTTTTGATTGACCCTCTCTGTCTGCCCATCTGTTTAAGGGTGGAATGCTGTTGACATTCTACTTTCAATCCCCAACATCCTATTCAACTCCCTCATTAATCCTACTGTGAACTGTGGTCCTCTATCTAATATGATACTTTTGGGTAAACCATGTAACTTCCACATGTTATCTCTGAACAGTCTAGCTAAACCCTCTGCTGACATCTTCTCTGTAGTTGGCATAAAGTACACTATTTTTGTTAATTGATCCACTACTACTAGAATAGAGTTATAACCCTGAGCTAATGGCAATTTTGTAATAAAATCTGCTGAAATATGTGTCCAAGGCCTTTCTGGAATTGAGTTAGGCATTAGCTTACCTACTAGCTATTCTGTGCAGTTTTTGTTCCTCTGGCAGGAATCACACTCTTCTACATATCACTTTACTTTCTTTGTCACCTCTGGCTACTAGAAGTTCCTAGTAACCAATTCCACTATTTTCCACTGCCCTCCATGTCCTTCTACTGGTATATTATGATGTAGCCTAATAATTTCTACTCTCAATACATCATCTTTAGGCACATACACCTTTCCTTCTTTATACATTATGCTATCTACTTCTCTCCACTCTTTATCTTGTAACATCTTTACTCCAGCCTACTTCATTTCCTCAACTACCTTGACTACCTTATCTTTTACTTTTGACTGCCTTACTTTTTCCAATAAGTCCACTTCTTCTGTGATAACCTCTACTTTTTCTGTCCTTTTAACTTCTAGCCATTTTGGCTTTACTAATATCTCATCTTCATTGTCTCTTTCTACTCCTACCTTCCAATCTGGCCTTCACTCAAACTATCCACCTTTCCCATTTTACTCCCAGGAATATATTTCAGTGTAAAGTCAAATCTTGACAGGTAGAGTGTCTATTGTACTTGTCTCCTATTCAACTTTTGTGTCTTTATGAAGTATTCCAAGTTTTTATGGTCAGTCCATATTTCAAACTTAGTTGTTGTTCCTTCTAAGAAGTACCTCTACATCTCCAAGCATCTAACTACAGCTAACATCTCCTTGTTGTGTATTTTATAGTTGTGCTCTGTGTCACTTAATGACTTAGAAATAAAAGCCACAGGTCTCCATAGTTTGTCAGTACAGTACTCTACCCATTGCATAGTTTGAAGTATTTGCCTCCACTCTAAACTCCTTATTTAAGTCTGGAGCTACCAGTACCAGTTTCATAGTGAAAATTCCTTTGAGCTCATCAAATGCTTATTCTTGCTCCTCCTCCCACTGCCATTTCACATCCTTCCTGGTTAGTAAGTTCATTAGTCTCACTATTCTTGCAAAATATTTTATGAATCTCCTATAGTAATTGGCAAGTTCTAAGAATTTTCTAACTTCTCTGATGTTCTTTGGTGTTGGCCAACTCAGCACTCCATCTACCTTTTCTTTTTCCATTTCTATTCCATAAGGTCCTATGACAACCTCTAAGAATCCAATTTTCCACACTTTCCATATACACTTCTCTGGCTTTATATATAGATCATTTTCTTCTAACCTCTTCATATCACAAATGGCCACTTACTGATTTGTGAGTTGATGATTTAATAATCAAAAGGCTCAAAAAAGTAAAGTTTAGACAGTAGCAAAAGATGTTGTTAAGTGATGTTGTTAAGTCTGAGGTTTACCCTTAGACATACAGTCCTTAAATACATGATTGTGGTGGTCTGTACACCAGGATAGTTTACTACATGATCACTACCTATTGTTCTATATATAGGAGTACTATTTTTCTTGAAATAGAGATAACCTAACTATCTTAGGGCAGTCCTTTGTTCTATTCAAGAACAGATGATAATCTATGGGTAAAGATCAGTGTTATGTGCAAATATTGAGGACCTTGTATCTTCATGGGATCTTATCACCTTGGGATCTATTTATAGCCAAAGGAAGTGCATTGAAGAGAGCTTCACAGTGGTCATTGAAGCGAATGATTACATTAAGCAGTTCCTAAGATATCAGCAATTTAGTGTGTGATAACTTGGTGATTACTGACTGATCTGCTGATAACTTGGTGAATACTGATTGCTTTGAGATATTTTTGGTACTGTTTGAAGGGTCTTCTTAAGGGCTTTTGGTGGCCATTTAGATCATCAAAATCAGTCAAGTATTCCTAGAGTTATGGTCTGAATGAAGTTTGTGACACTTCAATACTTCATCCACAATTTCATCATGTTCTTCCTCTGTTTCTGTTCCAACCAGCACATCATCTACAAATGCAGTAACCTTTTATTCATTGATTAGGTCTCTCAGAATTTTATTCATCATTGCTTGGAATGTAGCTGGTGAATTTGTCATTCCAAAAAATATTACTGTTGGCTCAAAGGATTCTATATATATTATAAATGCTCTCTTTCACTCATCCCCTTCCTTGATCCTCATATTATTGAACCCCTACTATAAGTCCATTTTTGTGAATACTTTCTTACTCCCCATGTTGTCTATTAAATCCATAATTAATAGAAGTGGGTAGTTGTTCTTCACTGTCTAGTTGTTTAGACTTTGGTAGTCCATTACCATTCTCTTGCTCCCATCCTTCTTGCTTATGAAGAAAACTGGTGATGTCTGGGGGGATTTTGAGAGTCTGATATACCTCTTTCTCAGCTGATCATTCACAAAGTTCTGAACTTCTTCTCTCTTATTTTTGGACAAAGGGTAAATTCTTTCCTTTCATGGTTTCAATGTCTTTTTGAGATCTATGGCATGATCCCAAATCTTCCTTGTTGGCATTCTTTCTGACTCTACCTTCCCAAATACTTTCTTCCACTTCAGAAATCTTCTTGGAACCATTTCCTCAATTTTCCTGTAGTCTGCCTCAATCTCCTCCTCTTTTCCCCAATTTTCTTTGTCATCTACTGCCCATCTTACAATTTTATTCTCCTCTAGAGTAGCTATCCTTTTCCCTTTTTTTATTTTCCTGTCCTCTTTCTCCTTTGTATTTCTTCCACATAGCAGTGGACATTTCATTATCTTGACTTCCTCTATTTCCTAATTAATCTCTGGATTGTGCACCTGCAACCATGGTATCCCCAATATTATATTTGTCTTTTCTAGGTCACATACATCCATTCTCATCCTTTCCATATGGTTTTTGTAATACACATTCACTTCTACTTGATATGTAATTGCTCCTCTACTGTTATATGTCCCATTTACATTCTTGACTGTCAGTGGTCTTTCTAGTTTCTGCAGTCTAAAACCATGTTTAGCTACCATCTTTCTATTCATAAACACTCCTATGGCTCTACTGTCTAAAAGCACTTTTACTGTTGCCCTTTCATAGGTATCTATCTTCTCTACTCCAATATTCAACTACACCTCTCTTAATACTTTGAACATCCTCCTCAAGTCTCTCTGTTCACCCTCCTCTCTTGCTGCACCTTTCAGAAGCTCTGTCCATGCACTGCCTTGCTGCACTTTTTCTTCTGTGGGGTGTGCTGCTTCTCTCCAGTTCTACCACTCTCCTTTTCTTCCTACCTTATATTCTGGATATAAGATCCTTCTTCTTTCCAATTCTGACATCTTTCTCACAATTGCATCCCTTCTTCCACACTTTACATACTCTACTCTTGTCATTTCTCCTCTTCTTGCTTCTTCTTCTCTTCAGTTCCATGCTTCTTGGCATGAGCTGCACTACATGTTTCTTACTTGTCTCTCAAGAAGGAATCCTTGTCCTTGATTTCCATGGGTCTGCACCCCCTTACCTTTATATCCTCCACAGTCCACATATATTGCCACTGTTTCCTTTGTAATCTATTCTTGCTCAGGTAAGAGTACACCTTCTGGAGGTGTATTCCACTTCTCACAGTATTCCTATGCCTTTTCCCATATGGGACATGCCAGCCTCCTCTTCTGCTGTGCCTTTTGTGGTCTGGCCACATGTGCTACTTCTTTCTCTCTTCTCTTCTTCCTTTCAACCTCAATATTTGGGCACTCCTACTTGTAGTGTCCTACTCCCCAACATCTAAAACATTGTACTCTCTCCTCAACCATCTCCTGTCTTCTCACTGTCACTTCTTCCTTCACTCTACATTGCATCACTCTACTTGCTATCATCTCAAATTTATTCTGGGAAATCAGTTTCCTTTGTGTCTCCTTCTTCCTATTCCTGTAGTTGTGGGCCAGGTGCCCAAGCTTTCTACACTCCCAACATACTCTTTCTTCTCTGCCTTCTATCTCTGCCCTTAGTTTAGCAAGGGCATGCCATTTGTTGAGCATTCTGCTCATAAGAGAGTTATATTGATTTGGGTAAGGAAATGATCTCACTAATATTACATCTACTAGGGTACAAGATCTTCACCCAGCTAGATACCTACTGCCCTACTTACTATTGCCCTAATACTATGGTTATACTATCACCCCAAGGAGAGGATCTCTAACCTAAACACCTTCTTAAGGATACAGTGTTACTTCTCTGTGTGTACAGCCCACAATGGGACTTCAGCACAAGGTTTATAAAGTGAAAAGGTACAAGTAGTCTATTGGCAACACTACTCAATTGGCAGGTCAGGTCTCAGACACAATACCTGAGCTTGGTACTGCACTTCCACCAATAGTCCCTAACTGACTATCAAGTCCCCTTAAGCCTAGGGCCCAGCTATGTCATAGTGGTCCTGAGTTGTGTTACTTAGGTACTGAGGAAGATAGGAGAGTAAGAAGTAACAGGGCTCTGTGATGAGCAGTGCTGATGAAGAAATTGAGTTCTAGTGTAAGAACTTAGACTATGATATCTTAGAACTACTCCTAGTCTGAGTTGACAAGAAGAACTCAATAGAGTTCTCATTCGATTGTTATACACTACTTATACACATTCTATATTTACTTCTATTTATAAAGTCCCATGTATCTCTTTTGAGTCATTTCCTCTCACACATCCACTGATTAGTAAATGAAAAAGAAAAGAAAAGAAATATAAATAATGACTTAGCTATTTTTGGCTGTATCATAACATTCCCTTCTTTGATGCAAATATTGTTGTACTTCTACCTCAAGTCAATTTTGGTAAAGATTGAGGCTTTGCTGAGTGATTCAATCAAGTTGGCTATTCTAGGGATTGGATAGTGATTTTTGATAGTAATTCCATTGAGAGCTCTATAGTCCATAACAGGTTGTAAGCTTCCATTGTGTTTCTTTACAAAGAAGAATGGAGCTGCTATTAGACTAGTAGATGGTTAGATATAACCTTTTCTGAATTTCTTATCGATCTACATGTTAAGAGAGTTTCTTTCCACTAGAGAGAGCAGATAGATCTTGGCTGGTTTGGAAAGCATTATGCCTTCTATAAAGTCAATCGTATGGTCATACAGTTTCTGTATTGGCATTCTCTCTGACTTATTCTTTGAAAACATATTTCCATACTTGTATAGCCACTCTAGCACATGAGCCTTCCAGGTCTTTGTGTCTTCACAATCTGAGTTCCCATATTGGTCTCAATTGTTAAGTATAGCTGCAATTATCATTGTCTGTTAATGATTGCCTGGGTCAGTCGTGTTTGCCCAGCTAAGAATATAGTTGTCGGGGTCCTCATCTCCTATGTTGTCCAATAAGGGAGATCTACTGACATCTAGCTCAAGGTAAAGTTTATTAGCTCCTACTTCTACATCTCATATTTTATGGGCTTTACTAGTATATGTATCTAGGCACCTGGTGAACTCCCATTGACCTTTTCACCAATCAATATTTGGATTATGCTTATACAAGTACAAATACCCAATTATCATCTTCTTATTTCCTAAGTTGGTAACAAAGAGATGCTGGGCTGTTTTATGCAATCCAATTTCTACATAAGCTTGGACATACTCAGTTATCTGTCCTACCTTATTGGGAGTGCCATCTGCATTAATTATACAATACAGATTTGCCAGTTTATAAGTTACCAGGTTATTATTTTCCATGACAACTCTGTTAACAAAGTTTGTGGTGGCTCCCAAATCAACTAAAGCCTTGGTCTGTACTTTCTTTCTATATACCCAAAGTATAGCTGGAATTTTAAAGGAGGTAGTCTTGTTGCACACTATATTATTACAAGATTCCAGTACTACTTTCGACTTTTGTGAGCTAATAGAGAGTACACTTTTCTCTGACTGTAGATCACAGACACTATACTCTATAGTCCCAAGGGAAAATCCAATTTGGGTGTCCCCTTTCTCTTTCCATTTGGGGGAACAGAATCAGGGATTTCCTCAATTGATGTACTATTAATTTTGACATCCTCAGGAGGGGAATCTAGATCATCATTTTCTTCCTTCAGCATCTTTATCAGCTATGCTCTAAATAACTGATTCTTATTCTTGCTTGGACCTGGTAGAGATGGTTTCTTGGAAGAGGTCTTATGAGGATGCTTGTCCTCATTACTGGACTTGTCATAACAGTTTACCATATTGTGTGTTTTTGACTTATTCTTAAAGTCTTTTCCAGTATATATCTGACAGTATCACAAGCTCTTCCCTTCCTTTCTCTGAATCTCATCTATTTCCATTGTGTCCAGGTCTTTCTTTCCTCCACCCTTCTCTCCAATTGTCTCTGGACCAAATATTGCACCCTGGGCCTTGTCCAGATGTAAGGCCTTATATGCTTGCATCAACAATTTGAGGTAGTCATTCCATGTTTTTGGAGATTGATTTGTTATTTCATAAATGACAAGCACATTTTGCAGCTCATCAGGGATAATCTCCTTCATTTTGTCAATGTGAACTTTGTTGTTATAGTTGACAATTCTTGCCAACATCTTGTATCATTCTGCACACTTGACAAAGTTCTTCTTTGCTAGGTTCTTGGTGATCCAGAGCACCATTAATTCCTTCTTTGCTTTCTCCTTGTCATCTCATTGTCTGTAAATATTTTTGAGTTCTTGGGCAAAGTTGTTCCAAGAACCAACACTCAATCCTGCCTGAACCTTATCATAATACAATTTCATATATGTGCTGGTGGGAGCATGTAAACAGGTGAGAGCATACACAATCTTCTGATCATCTGACATAATACCAGATGCTGAGCAATACAGAGCAATTTGACTCAACCAATCATGTAGATGTATCTTATTTTCAGAGCCTGAAAATGTTGGTAGCTCTGGCACCTTGGTTTTGGAGGCAATGTTTCCTCCAGGGAGCCTTGTCAGCTCTCCCTAAAGATAGGTGACTTCTGCCTCCAAAGTTGCAATCCTGTTGTATACAGTGGTCAAGGTACTATTATAATGGTTGATTGCTCCATTGAGCACCTGGTCAATGTAGTTCTTGAGAAGGAGAGAAGTTCCTTGATGTGCATTTCACAATATCTGTATCTCAGTCTCATCCCAGGGCATGTGCTCAGTACTTATACCATCTTTGACAAGTGCATCCCAATTCTCAGCACTGAAATAAGAAAAGGAAACAGTAGTGGTAAAGTTGTTGAAAGTTGACATATCTAATTTAAGTAATTAATTACAGTTCTTGAGTATGTTTTCAAGGGGGTAAAAGGAAAAAACACCCAAATTTAGCCTCTTAATGCTATTGTATTACACCAAATACCATTCCAATCATATTATGTCTATGGAATAGTGATATTGAGCTCTAGAAGAGCTCTACAAATCTCTGGTACTCTAGTAGCTGGTTTGGAAAAATCTATATCCTTCAGATGCTTACAAACATCCTTTAGTATTCTCCACTCCTTGGCTGTAAGCTTGTGACCAATTTCATCTAACTCTATAATTACATCCTGCAATCAATTGAACTATTTCTGCAGAGAGTCATATTGTAGATCCTCAGCCCAGATCTTGTTTTTGCTCATTTTAGTAAAAAATAGTAATATATGATCCAAGATAGGTTCCAGGAGTTCTTTGTACTCCTTGATGCATAATAGCTTCTTTGTTTTGCAAAATGTAGTTCTGGGGGGCAGTATGCAAAGTAGAAGTCATTTACTTTGTGCCAGCAGGGATCTGCTTCAACAAGTCTATTATAGAGTTTGGTAGATGGAGTAGGTTCTATTCTAATCCTTTCCAGCAATGACTTCTCTATTGCACTCTCCTTTTTCAGTGAAAGGCATTCAGCAAGAGTCTTGGTATTTCTGATAGCAGGCATGGCTTGGGGGCAAAAGTGAGCACAACATCTCTAGTTTAGTAGATGAAGTATGGTGGGCAGAAACTACACTACAACTATACTAAAAGTATCCTTTCAATGACATAGGTCCTGTCTTGAGGGGAGAGTTTGATGTCATGTCCAGTTTCTTACACTGGCTCATGGAGGAGGAATAGAGGTCTCAGAGTGGTTCCAGTCACCTACAAGGGTTTTTTGGAAATGTTTACACAAATCCAAAGTCTTTCAGGACCAGCTATAATATACAAGCTAGTCTGCTCCCAATAGTTTGAGAGACAGACCTTTCTCTTTATGCCTGGGGTCCAGCCTACTATAGAGATAGGTCCTTGACAAAAACCCACTCTAAGCCCTCAGTCAGTCATCTGTCCTGTAACAGAGACAGAGACATCCTCAGGAAAGTTATCTTGTCTTGTAACAGAGACAAAGAAACTCCTTTATAGCCCCCTAGACCCACATCTGGAATGAACACAACCCCATGTCCTTTGCAGAGACAATGGAGACAGAAAACAGTAGACTTAACAAACTATCACAAATAGCCACTTACTGATTTATAATTGGTTGATGTGATAATCAAAAGGCTCAAAAAAGCAAAGTTTAGACAGTAGCAAAAGATGTTGTTAAGTCTGAGGTTTATCCTCAGATATACAGTCCTTAAATA
>Ga0153926_100233_pt1 | contig 12933 bp, 15 predicted proteins | sample TSNJ010MetaG_FD_104716 | JGI IMG/M metagenome (GOLD analysis project Ga0153926, IMG submission 104716) | Attine ant fungus gardens microbial communities from New Jersey, USA - TSNJ010 MetaG | ecosystem: Host-associated > Fungi > Mycelium > Unclassified | place: USA: New Jersey, Wharton State...
ACCACAGGCAGGAGCAGTGGCCTGACTAGTTAGGAATGGCAGAGTTTGCCTACAATAACAAAATGCACTCAAGTACTAAAGTGTCACCCTTCAAGGCAAATTATGGACAAGATCCTAGAATGGGGTTTGAGATGAGAAGGAAGGGGAAATACAAAGGAGCAGAGAAATTTGTAATGAAAATGAAAGAGATCCAGGAGAAAGCAAAAGCAGCGCTAGGAAAAGCACAAAAGGAGATAAAGAAATATGCAGATAGAAAGAGAGCAGAAGTCGATGAGTATAAAGTAGGAGACTTGGTAATGCTGAGTACTAAGGATCTGAAATATCAGATGGCCGGAAGGAGGACAGAGAAATTGATGGAAAGATTTGTAGGCCCTTACAGGATAAAGAAGATTGTATCATCAAATGCAGTAGAATTAGAACTATCTAGTACAGTAAAAATACACTTGGTAGTTAACGTTAGTAGAATACAAAGATATGTAGGGCAGGTAAAGGGGCAGAGAAAGGAGCAACCAGCTCCAGTAGTAATCGAGGGAGAAGAGAAGTGGAAAGTAGAGAGAATCCTGAACAAATGGCGAATACGAGGAAAAGATAAGTACCTGGTATGATGGAAGGGATTCACGGCAGAATCAGATACTTGAAAAGGAAGGGAAAATCTGGAAAATGCAAAAGAGGCAGTCAAAGAGTATGAAAAGGAACACAGAAGAGACATAGAAGATGTCAGAAGATAGAAAAAGGAAGAAGGGACATTTCGGAGAGGGGAATTACCAGGAAGATTCACAGCAAGAAAACTGTTTGGATGGTTGGACAAGAGGTATGATGAAGAATACTGGGCAAGGTTAGAAAGAAACTGGAGAAGATGGAAAGGAGGAAGAACAAGGAAACAAAGGATGATGGAAACTATAAAGGAAGAAGAGAAAGAGATCAGACAGGGAAATTCAGGAATAAAGGAATAGACAGAGGAAGATGATGATGACATGGGGAATATCTGTGACCCCTTCTATGAGCTGTAAAAATCCTCAGGATGAGGAAACTTGAGAGAGGGGTGGTATCATGACACAGCCAAAATGGCTAAGTCATTATTTATTTTCTTTTCCTTTTATTTCTTTTAATTAGTGGACATGCAAGAAAGAACAACTAAGAAGAGATGTGCAGGAGTTTATAAATAGAAGTAAACACAAGGCATGTATAAGTAGTGTACTACAATTGAATGGGAACTCTATTAAGTTCTTCTTGTCAACTCAGACTAGGAGGGTGATTAAGTTATCTCAGACTAAGTCACTACAATGCTAGCAAGTGTCACACCCTTTCATATATTGCTTTACTTCTTTTGTAATTCCTGGCCACCAAAAGCCAACTCTATTGTCTTCCATTGTCCTCTATGTCCTCCTACTGGTGTATCATGATATAACTGAATGATTTTCACTCTCAGTTTCTCATCTCTCAGTACATATACCTTTCCTTCTTTATACATAACACCATTAATTTCTCTCCACTCCTTATCTCTTAATGCTTTTACCCCTGCTTGTTTTATTTCTTCTACTTCCTTGATTACCTCATTATCTTTTACTTTTGACTGCTTTACTTTTTCTAGTAAATCCACTCCTTCTACTATTACTTCTACCTTTTCTATTTTTCTAACTTCCAACCATTGTGGCTTTACCAACATTTTGTCTTCATTGTCCTTTTTTACTTGTACTTTCCAGTCCAGCCTTCTACTCAAGCTATCTGCCTTTTCTATCTTACTTCCTGGAACATGTTTTAGTGTAAAGTTGAACCTCAATAGATACAAGGCCCATCTTGCTTATCTTCTATTCAACTTCTGTGCTTTCATGAAATATTTGAGGTTCTTGTAATCTGTCTAAACCTCAAACTTTGTCATAGCTCCTTCTAGGAAGTGCTTCCATGCTTCCAAACATCTGACTATGGCTAACATCTCTTTTTCATATATCTCATAGTTTCTTTCAGTGTCACTTGAAGATTTTGAAATAAAAGCCACTGGTCTCTACAAGTTGTCTAAGTACTTCATTGAGAGTACTTTTCCAGTTGTGCAATTTGAGGTATCTGCTTCTACCCTAAATTTCTTATCTAAATCTGAGGCTGCCAATACTGGTTTTGTTGTGAAGATCCTTTTGAGCTTGTCAAATGCTCATTGCTGCTCATCTCCCCACTGCCACTTCACATCTTTCCTCATCAGCACATTTATTGGTCTTGCTACTTGAGCAAAGTCCTTAATAAACCTCCTATAGTAATTTGCAGGGTCTAAGAACTTTCTGACATCTTTTAGATTTTTTGGTTCTAGTCAATTTAGTACTCTATTCACTTTCTCCTTTTCCATCTCTATCCCATTGGGTCCTATGATGACTCCAAGGAATCCAATCTTCCTCACTTTCCACATACACTTTTCTGGCTTTACATAGAGATCATTCTTCTCCAGCCTTCTTAGTACTTCTTCCATGATTTCATCATGTCCTTCTTCTGTTTCAGTTCCTACCAACATGTCATCTACAAATGCAGTGACTTTGCCTTCATTTACCAGGTCCCTCAGGATCTCATTCATCATTGCCTGAAATGTGGCTGGTGAGTTTGTCATCCCAAAGAACATTACAGTCAGTTCAAATGATTCTATGTGTATTGTAAACACTCTCTTCCACTCATTTCCTTCTTTTATTCTTACATTGTTGAAGCCCTACCACAAGTCCATCTTTGTAAATATCCTTTTACTTCCCATGTTATCAATTAAGTCTGTTATCAATGGTAATGGGTAGTTGTTCTTTATGGTTTATTCATTTAGACTGCAGTAGTCCATAACCATCCTCTTGTTTCCATCCTTCTTGCTCACAAAGAATACTGGTGATATCTGAGGAAATTTAGATGGTCTAATGTACCCCTTTCTCAATTGATCATCCACAAAGTTCTGGACCTCTTCTCTCTCATTTTTGGATAGAGGGTAAATCCTTCCTTTTTATGGTTTGAATATCTCCTTGAGATCTATAGTGTGATCCAAAATCTTCCTAGTTAGCATCCTTTCTTATTCTACCTTCCCAAACACCTTCTTCCACTTTAAAAACCTTTTAGGAACCATCTCTTCAATTTTCCTATGGTTTACTTCAACTTCTTCCTCTCTCCCCCAGTCTTCCTTATCATCTATTGTTCATTTTACTATCTTCTCTTCCTCTAGCATCACTACTTTTTTTTCTTTCTTCATTTTATTCCCTTCTTCCAATTTCATATTTCTTCTACATAATGGTGGGCATCTTGTCATCTTGACTTCTCCTGTTTTCCAATTAATTTCTGAGTTGTGTGCTTGCAACTACAGCATCTCCAATATAATATCTGTTCTCTCCAAATTGCACACATCCATTCTCATCCTTTCTACATGGCTTTTGTAATACATGTCCACTTCCATCTGGTGTATAATAGCCCCTCCACTGTTATTTGTCCTATCCACATTTCTAACCATTACTGGTCTTTCTAGCTTCTGCAGTCTAAATCCATGTTTTGCTGCTATCTTCTTGTTCATGAATATACCTGTTGCACCACTATCCAAGAGTGCTTCTACTGTTATGCCTTTATGCATATCTATCTTTTCCACTCCTATGTTTAACCATACTTCTCTCAACATTTTAAATGTTCTCCTGATATCTCTTTGTTCATCCTTTCCTTTTACTGTGCTTTTCAGAACTCCTGCTTGCATACCACCTTGCTGCACTTTTCCTTGTTTAGGGCATGCTACTACTCTCCAATCCCACCATAGCTGCTTCCTTCCTATCCTACATTCTGGGCACATAATTCTCTCTCTATCTTCTTTTGACACTTCTACTACTGTATCTCTTTATCCACATCAAGTACACTTTACTTTAACTACTCCTCTTTCTTTTGCCAAATTTTCTCTCTACCTCCACACTTCAAGACATTGGCTACACCAAATATTCCTCAGCTATTCTCCAGAGACAAACCTCTGTCCCCAGTTCTCTTGTGTTTTGGTGCCTTTGTATTCATACCCCCCATACTCCACAAATGTTACCACCTTCCACCTTGTCTTCCATCCTTGCTCTTCTAGAGCTGCACCCCTTGGGGACATACCCCTCTTGCCACAATACTCCTACACTTTTTTTCACAAGGAGCATACAGGCCCTTTCTCTTGCTGTGTCTTTTGCAGACTAGCTACATGCACTGCTTCCTCACTTCTTCTCCTTTCCTTCTCAACTTTGATATTTGGATACTCCCACTTGTAGTGTCCCACTCCCCAACATCTAAAACATTGTGCTCCTTCCTTTACTGTCTTCTGTTTTCTCATCTTCACTTCTTCTTTTACCCTATACTGCATCATCCTACTCACTATTATCTCAAATTTATTTTGGGGAACTAGTTTCCCCTTTGTCTTTTCCTTCTGATTCCTGTAATTATGGACCAGGTACCTGAACTTCCTACATCCCCAACATATTCTTCCTTCCCTTCCTTCTATTTCTGCCCTTAATTTAGTGAGGGTACACTGTTAATTGAGCATGCTGCTCATAAGAGAGTTGTATTGTTCTAGAGATATTATGATGTATTCCTAGAAAGGTTGGATGAAAGTTTGATCTCACTAATTACACTGCATCTGCTGGGACACAAGATCTTCACCCAGCCAGAGTTCTACTGCCTTACTTGCTACTGCCCTAATACTATAGTTATACTATCACCCCAAGGAGAGGATCTCTAACCTAAACACCTTTCTAAGGATGCAGCATTACTCCTCTGTATGTACAGCCCACAATAGGACTTTAGCACAAGGTTTATAGGGTGAAAAAAGTACAAGTAAACTACTGAGCATCACTCAATTGTGAGGTCAGGTCTTAGACACAATACCTGAGCTTGGTACTGTACTTCCACCAATAGTCCCTAACTGACTATCAAGTCCCCTTAAGCCAAGGGCCTAGCTATGTATGGAGGTAACTAGTGATCATGCTGACTACCAGTTGAGGGTTGAAAAAGTTATAAGAGTTAAGATGAGCAAGGTCTAAGGTGGACAGTGCTCTGGATGTAATATTGAGTTCTAGTATAAGGATATAGCCAAGATGACTTAGTTCTACTCCTAGTCTGAGTTGACAAGAAGAACTCAATAGAGTTCTCATTTGATTGTTATATACTACTTATACACATTCTGTATTTACTTCTATTGATAAAGTCCTATGCATCTCTTTTTGAGTCATTCCTTCTCATGCATTCATTGATTTCCTAATTAAATAAAAAGAAAAGAAAAGAAATATAAATAATGACTTAGCCATTTGGCCATGTCATGACATATACCAAAAGGATGAATATTGAGACTTTTAGTCACACTCCATAAGTTAGTCCAAAGACTGGAGAGAATGTGGGGTTCCAAGAGAAGTAGGTTTTCAGATGAACCACAGAAAGAAAGAACTTGCCATTCCCTTTTCTTTCAGGATTATATTTATCCTAACTAGTGATGTCATAAGAACTACTATCCTAAGTACTAGTGAGTAACAGTGAGTAACTAGTTGAGTTAGAGTCTATAAATGGGTTAGTTCAAGGTTTCTCTATTTATCCTAAAGTTCATAACTATTATAAGATTTGTCCATAATTATCCCAAGGTTTATCCAACATTTCTCCTGCAGTCTAATATCTATAATTAGTCCAGTCAAGTCCAAAGTCCAACCTAATCTTGATATGCTAACATATCATCCATTGCATCATCTTTGTCTTTCTTATCTCTTATCACTATCATCTTTTTCACCATTTACTCATTATCAGTCCAGGGCTAATAATAGTCATAATCCCAATGTAATTCCATGATAGTTAGCTCAACCCAATGGTCACACTACAATGTGACTTTATGACTTTAATCTATGAACTAGAGAATTACAATGTACTGGTAGAGTACTTATACAAATCCTAGAATAGAAGTATTGGTACAAGTGTTTGGTCTATATTGTGATTCTATAGAAGTAGACAAATTAGGAGTTCAGGAGTGGAAATTATAAAGAAAATGAAATGAAAATGAATATAAATAATAAATAATACCAAATTTCTGGTATGTGACAGTGATCTGAATTCATTCCCACAAACTTGTTTAGTATGCAATTGGAAACTTTTGGACTTTTCCTATCTTATTTCATTGTCCATCTGTCAAACCTTCCTTTTGCCCTTGTCAGTACATTTGCAACAAGTTTTCACTTTTGTCCTACATTGCCTGAACTCAACCCAATTACAAATCAGTAAGTGACCATTTGTGATACAGCCAACTGCTAAGTTTATATATTGAACACTTTTACTATTGCACCTCAGTTGTCAACCTACATTGTTGACCACTGAGACTTGCTGTGTAAATCTTGCCTCACTCTGAGTGTAAAAACTGCCAGTTTCCCCCATAAACTATGAGAGCTTTCTCCAACCAAACTTGATAACCTTCCTATATTTTGCAAACAGGCATTGGATAAGCTATCAATAAGAAACTCTCATGATAAGTGAGATGAGGGATAAGAAAAGAAAATAACAAGAAAATAAATTGATTGGAATCAATGTTATATCCACACCCAACTGTCTGACTTGGACTTGGCCAATTTTCTGACTGAGCAAACTAATCACATGTCTACCTTTTACTCGGACAGTCTGCAAAACCTATTCCTAACATCCTCTCTGTCTTCTTGCTCGACAATACAAACATATCATAGCTGAAAACCTTGTTTAGAACTAGGACAGAGCATCATGACTCCCAGCATCTCGAAGGGTTCCAACGTAATAGAACCACATCACAACGATCACAATCCAAACACAGCCCAACACAGCTTCTTCCAGTCCAGGCCAAACACGTGCCCCAAAAAATCTCGTCATGCTGCTCAACCCGAGTCTACTACGTCATTCGAAACAACATACCAAGCCGCGTTTCAAAAACTCGACCAAGCCCATTATGGACTAAGCTATTTATAGTACTCTCTTCTCTAGAATGGATCCTCGCGTGCACGCGGATCCATCCATGAAAAACCAACAACATTGCAATCAATCACCAAAAGGTGGCGTTTCAAAATTCCAGCAGCAGCGGTGTTTAGAAAGATAGATAGATAGATAGACAGATCTGCAAGATAATGGGTCCAAGAAAAAAAAAAACCAACCAACCAACACCGAAAGCTAATCCGACAACTTGATATTATCCCCCTGCAACACCACCTTGCCTCTGTCCTGCAGCGCAGTGACAGCTTTAACCACCTCGGTGGTGTCAAAGTCCTCGTGCTTGTCCAGGGGCATGGCTGCGTTGAGATAGGTCAACAAAGCAGAGACTGTCATGTCATCAGAGGATTCGTAAGTAGTCGTAAATAGATAAGAAAGTGATGCGGAAATAAAGGCCCGTCGACCTGCGGGACTGTCTAAATCTGCAAGTCCAATGGGGTGAGGACGTCTAGGAGGAGGAGGGGGAGGAGGAGGGCGGGGGTCATCGTCCTCGTCGCCTGGGGCGTCCACGTCGACGTCCCAGGAGCGACGAGTGCGAGGATCAGCACGTAGCCAAGCAATATAGCGGTCAATGTCGCGGGGATGTTCACGTGGAGGGGGCCTCGTGTCATCGTGGTCATCATCATCGGTGTCGATGTCAGAATCAGAGCTGTCAGAAACGGGATGCTTGGCAGCCTTGCGTCTGGATGTGGGCATAAGAGCCGAAAGACAAGGAGGGGAGCGGATGACTCACTGTCGTTTCTGACACTTGTTTCTGTGTTGGATCCAGGGATAGGCGCAGTAGGACGAGTCTTGGCGAAGTTGGACCCATTTTTGGCACAAGAGACAAAAGACACGATTGGGTTCTACCTGGCCAATGAACTTGTCGGCACGAAGGGTGGCAGCCCGCTGTTCAGCATTGCGACGACGGGATTCATGTGGTGGAGGTGGTGGTGGTGGTGGTGGTGGTGGTGGTGGATGAGGGTAATCGAGATAGGGAGGGGAGTGTTGTGGAGGCGGACGAGGGGCTTCCGGCGGTTTTTGGCAGTCTGCACGATGCTGGAGCCACTTTTGGACGGCCTGTAGATGATCTGCCGAAGGGACATCGATCCACTTGTCACAGAGGTTGCAGAGAACGCGCTCTGCATCAAACTTGCGGACGTCGGGGTCCTTTCCAAAGAGGTTGTTGCGTTCTTCGAGGGCATAGACGTTCTTGCTGTTACTGAGGAGAGGGTGAGAAAGGCAACAAAAGAGAAAGAAAACGACTTGCACTTTCTTGGCAAGACAAGACTTGCGATGGGCGTCCCAGGGAATGGAGCAATAGGTCGAGTTTGGGCGGAGACGGATCCACTTGTGACAAGAGGCGCAGAGGACACGGTAGGCTTCGAACTGAGCGACGTAAGGATCTGAGCGAAGGTAGTGGATGCGTTCTTCTTCTGTGCGTTTTGCTCTGCGACGTTTTGCCGGGGGGTGGGCGAGGGCATCTGCGGTCGATTCTGGGGTGTAGATGACGGGGTCAGAGGGAGGGCAGGTGCGCTTGTGGGCATCCCAGTGTTCTGTAGTGAATTCATTGGAAGCGTCTCTGATAGGGACGGGGTCGCCGCAGTGGGTGCAAATGACTCTGCCCGACTCGTACTCTTGTGGAGTGGGATCTGTGGGTTTGTTGGAGGGCTGTGGGGAGGGATCTGGGGACATGGGGGAGGAAGGGGAGGAGGAAGAGGGCAGGTTGCTTATGGGCTGGAAAACATATAATTGAAACTCCGCAGATGAAAGCGGGAGAAGCGTAGCACTATTTTTATAAGCAAGCTCGGTAACCCCTTATAGAAAAAAGACCATTCGATTCGGACGTAGCTAGTGATAGGGTAACAGGGGGGAGATGTACGTGACTAGCTTGTCGAGCGCTGCTGTCCACTGGGAGAGGGCGATGTCGAACTCGGCGAGGTCTGTTCCCTGGGCGAGGCGCAAGCAAAAGTCGTTGCGGGAAGGAGTAGCGCGGAGGGCGACCTGAGGAGGATGAGTGGAGTCGGAGGGGGAGAAAGAAAACGTACGGCAACGAGGGATCTGACGACGAGAGGATGGTGGTGGCGCAGAACCTGGTCGTAGGCTTGTTTGAAACAGACATGGAGATCGAATTCGGGGTGGTCGTGCATCATGGAGAGGGCGCAGCAGACATAGCGATAGCCCCTGGAAAAGGATGAGATGGGCTGAGAGGAGAGAAAGCGAGTGACCTGATGAGGCGGACGAGACAGGCGATGGCGTTGTGGTCGTCGGAGGCAAGGATGGCCTCGAGGGTGGGAAAGTGGGGACAAGCACGGAGACCCTGGGACGATGAGCACAAGGCAATGAAAGCAAGAGAGAGGCGGACATGGATGTTGTTTCTGATATCGGCCTGGATAAAGGAAAAGACGCCGTGGCCGAGACGATCTGCGCGAGGATGAGATGAGCTCCGGAAAGGAGAAGTGACGGACCAAAGAGGAGGAGAAAGTCGTCCGAGGCATCGAGAAAAGCAGCTGTGGGGATGGGAGGAAAGGGAAAAGAGGCGAAATGGTGAGGGACGAGCATCGTGCGAGAGTGTTGCCTAGTGCGGTCGTGTGGACGCGAGTGTGGTTAATGACGACAAAGCGGGCTCGCGAGTTGGAACAGAAACGCAGCAAAGGTATGTTTTTTTTCTTATGTTTTTCTCATGTTTTTCCTGTCTCACTCCCTCCAGGCCAGGTCTCCTGTGCTGAATGTCGCAGACTCAAGATAAAATGTGATAAACAGATCCCCTGCCACTCCTGCCAGCGCCGAGGTTGTGCCTCTCTCTGTCCAAACGGCTCTCTCGCCACTGGCCAGGGCACCCGCTTCGTCCTCGCCGCCACAGAGCACCTCCACACCCGCATCGCTCAGCTCACCGCCCGCGTCCACCAGCTCGAGGACGCCCTCGCTGCCTCCGAGATCGACCCCCCTGACCCCAACTCTCCCCCTCCGCCCTCCGACCCCATCGACGCCTTTGGCACCCTCTCCATCTCTGACCACGGCGTCTCTCGTTTCTTTGGTCCCACAGGTGGCTCAGAGGTCTGTCGATCTCTCTGTCTTTCTTCTCCTATTCACTTTTGCCAGTCCCTTCTCCTCGCTTCCACGCCCTCCCCTCCTCCGCCCACAGATAATCCACATCCCCTCCCAGAACTCGCCCTCTTCTCCCATTCTTTCCCCTTCACCCCCCTCGGCCACACTCCCGACATCCAAAACCTCATCCTCTCCTATCTACCCCCGTGGGACCAGGCACAGTGCCTCACAGACACCTATTTTGAACAGGTCTATTGGATCTTCCGTGGCGTCACTCAATCGCAGCTCATAGACGATACCCTCCCCCTCATCTACCGTCACAAACCTCCCCATCCAGACCAACAGCAACACGACGGTCCTCATGACATCGCCCTCCTCTTCATCGTCTTCGCCATCGCTTCTCTCGTGCAGCCTCTTCCCAACCCTCCCCAGGCTGAACACTTTCATCAGCTCTCTCGGGCTGCACTCGCCCTTCTCCCCATCCTCGAGCAACCTTCCATCGTCACCATCCAGACTCTCCATCTCATGAGCATCTACAACGCCATGAGCGGAAGCGATCTCAAGAGCGATTCCAGCATGGAGCTCACCTGGTCCCTCATCACCCTCGCCTCTCATCTCTCCCAAACAGTATGTCCCTTTTTCTTTTTTCTTTTCTCTCCTTTAATTCCTTTGCTCAGATCGGTCTTCGTACGTCTCACTTGTCCTCTGTCCTTTCGCCCCTCATCCTCCTCCATAGACAGAGACAGCGAGCGTTGGGGGCTCTCCCACGATGTCGTTCAACGCCGTCGTATTCTCTTTTGGGATCTCTTTGTTGCAGACGTCTGGCAGGTATGGTCTTTCATCATTGTCATCAACAAAAACAAAAACAGAATACATTTTCTCAGAGCCTCAATACCGGTCGTCCTCCTTCCTTCTCCCTCGCTTACATTGATTGCCGCTTTCCCCAGTATGACCACTCCAACATAGACAATAAAGGTACTGCCTGTACGTTCCTCCCTATCCACTTCCCACCCCTTCCCTCATCCCCACACACATCAGTTGAAATTTGGCAATTCCGTTTCGCTGCAGAGTGTGTCGCAGACGTCACTTCCAGAACCTTGACAGCCCACGCCCCCTCTTACACCACTATCATGGAATTAGACCGCAAAATCCGCCAATTTCCTTTGCCCGAGGGCTTGTGCAATCCACCCCCCAACAACGACCTCTCTGCTACCTTTATGCGTTGTGTTCTTGATCATATCAAAGAAACTGGTACCCATCCCCCTTTCTTGCCCTAGCTCATCCTTTCATTTCCCTTTTTTAGTTCTCATGTACCTCCATCGAAGTTTCTTTGCGCAAGCTATCATGGATCACCCCCTCAATCCCCTCAAGAGCCCCTATGCTCATTCTTTCGTCGCCTCGTATCGCGCCGCTTCCACCATCCTCAAATCCGTCAAAGAACAGTTCGCCTTGTTTCCTAATTCCTGTGCCAGGTTCTGGACAATGTGGACTTTTGCCTTTACAGCCGCTGTAAGGAAATCCTGCTTCCTTTTTTTGTTTTCCTCACCCCTTTGATTGACTCAGGTCGTTTTTGGAACCCTCGTCACCCGCGGCCCTCGCTCTTCTGTTGCCCAGTCCGCCATGACTGAACTCGATCAAGCCCTCGACTTGTTCACGAAAGCATCCAAGTATAGCATCCGTGCCTTGAAAGCTCTTCCCATTCTTACTCGATTGGCCGACAAAGCCAGAGATGCACTCGCCAACGTCAAAGCTTCTTCTGCTGGCCATGATTGGGCGATTTCAACCGCTCCACCTGAACATGATGAACTGACGATATTCGCAGGACATACCCGATTCGTTTCCTCTGACACTCGACAGGACAAATCCAACTCGGAGGCTCCTGCGTATCCATATTGTCAATCACTTCAAGTTCCATTGGATACACCTTCCCCTGAATCATCTTATGGCTATCCACAGTGGTCAACAGAGCCCATTGTGTTACATCCTGCAACCTATAATTACTATCCACAAGAGCAACAACAGCCACAGCCACCTTCTGCTCCACCTTTGGTCTCCTCATATGGACCCCCGCAGCAGCAGCAGCAGCAGCAGCCGCCACCGCCGCAATATTACCCGACGCTTTCGCTTCAACAACCCATGCACGGCAGCGGAACGGCTGCCGACCTTGCCGATTTAGGACTTGCTTCGCGGGATTCGAGATTGGATGAACGTTGGAGTTTGTTTATGGAAGATTCGGGGTTGTTGGGAGGATATTGAGAAGGAAAGAAAGAAAGATATGTGTTTGTTGTCGTTAAGTGTACCATTGTTTTTTTTTATTCTATTTTATTTTTTTTTACGTGTTATCGCTTTTTTTTTATGAATGCGAGATCCTATTATAATAAAGTTATTTTTTTTTCGGGGGGGTCGGTGCGATAGAGAGTATGATTGTGTCCGTTTTTAGTCAAGAGTTGCAAGGAGAAGCGCGTGTTTTTTTTTGTTTTTTGTTGGGAGACAAACGGGATCTCATCGGTCATCTTGGGATTAAACTTTGTCCGGAGGCTTCTGTTCTTCCTTTTCTTTTCTTTGTCTGATCGATGACACGTAAACGTAAACGTAAACATGTCACTACGAAGAAGATGATGAAGAAGAAGAAGGGGGGAAGAAGAAGAAGAAAAACAAAATAGGTGTGTTGGTTCCCATTTCTGTTTTTTTTTTTTTACGAAATAGGGTGTCTATGCCCCCTCCACCCCACCCTCACCCACCCTAAATGATTGATGAAAAAATTGTTCTGAGAATTCCGCTCGCGAGCTGGTTTAGACTTTAAGTTTAAGACTAGACGACAACGTGCCATAACAACCACATTTTTTCGTTTTCGTTCTGTCTGTTTTTTTTTTAGCTTTGAATCTAGATTTTTATTCTTTGATTTATTACGTTGTCATGAAACACGACGACGTTATGTTTTTGTGAGAGACAACGGGG